>Ga0136616_10000013_pt1 | contig 77462 bp, 83 predicted proteins | sample AntDrymUQ2992106_2_FD_106648 | JGI IMG/M metagenome (GOLD analysis project Ga0136616, IMG submission 106648) | Polar desert sand microbial communities from Dry Valleys, Antarctica - metaG UQ299 (21.06) | ecosystem: Environmental > Terrestrial > Soil > Desert | place: Antarctica: Dry Valley... | reverse complement strand
CGCGCCGTCTGCACGTAGTCCGGAGCTCCCCGTGGGATGCGCTTCTGGAAGAAGGCGTCGCCACCGCCCTTCTCGCGCGTCGAGACGACGATGCCCGGATGCACGCCCTTCGGCCAGCGCTCGAGCGTCGTCGGCCGCCGGGAGAGGGCGCGCATGATGCCGTCCCCGACGGCGAGGTAGTACTTGACGATGTCGAGCTTGGCGACCGCCCCGGAGCGCTCGGTCTTCGGGAAGATCACGCGATCGGGGCTGGAGACGCGCAACTCGCGCCCACCGGACTCGACGATCGTGGCCTCGGACTGAGCCATGCCCCGGAGTTCTACGGCAACTTCGGGCGAAGGAGCTGGGTTGGGTTGCTTAGCTACGGGCTCCGCGATGACCCTGCTCGCCGATGTAGTCACCGCCTCGCGGGACCTGACCGACACGAGCTCGCGCTCTGGAAAGGTCGCCATCCTCGCCGAGCTCTTGGGGCGGCTCGACGCGAGTGAAATCGCGGTCGCGGTCGGCTTCCTGGCGGGCGTGCCCCGGCAGGGCCGCGTCGGAATCGGCTACTCGACGATCTACGGCGTCGAGCGCGCTCCGGGCCGGGAGGCGTCACTCACCATCGACGAACTCGATCGCGCGATCGCCGAGGTCCAGGGGATGACGGGCAGCGGATCGGCGGCAAAGCGCAAGCAGATTCTCGGCGAGCTCGTTGGCCAGGCGACCGACGAAGAGGCCGAGTTCGTGAAACGGCTGCTCACGGGCGGGCTGCGGCAAGGCGCGCTCGCCGGGTTGATGGTCGACGCGATCGGGAAGGCGGCTGGGGTCTCCGCCGAGCTCGCGCGCCGTGCGCTGATGCTCTCGGGCGATCTCACGCGCACCGCCGAGATTGCGATCACCCAGGGCGAGGACGGGCTTCGCGCCGTTGGGTTCGAGATCTTCCGGCCCATCATTCCGATGCTCGCCTCCACCGCCGCGAGCGTGCCCGATGCGGTCGGGAGCTTCGATCGTTCGTCGGTGGAGTGGAAGCTCGACGGAATCCGGATCCAGATCCATCGCCGCGATGAGGAAATCCGCATCTACACCCGCAACCTCAACGACATCACGTATACGCTGCCCGGGATCGCCGCCGCGGTGCGCCGCCTGCCTGTGACCCAAGCCGTGTTCGACGGCGAGGCGCTCTGGATGAGCGAGCACGGCCCCGCCGCTTTTCAGGACACCGTCTCGCAGATCGACAGCGCAGCGCCGCCCGAGGGGATCGTGACGTTCCTCTTCGACATCCTTCATCTCGAGGGCGGCGACCTGCTGGACACGCCGCTCGAGGAGCGCTCCGCGCGGCTCGAAGGGATTGCGCCGCACCTGAAGATCCCCAGCGTGACCACGTCGAACCCCGAGACGGCACAGCGCGTCCTCGACGAGGCCCTGCACGCCGGACACGAAGGCGTCGTCGTAAAGGACGCCGCGTCGCTCTACTCGGCGGGCCGTCGCGGTAAGGCCTGGCGCAAGGTGAAGCCGGTGCGGACCTACGACCTCGTCGTGCTCGGCGCCGAGTGGGGCCACGGGCGCCGCCGGGGCTGGCTCTCGAACATCCACCTTGGGGCCCGCGACCCGAGCTCCGGCGACTTCGTCATGGTCGGAAAGTGCTTCAAGGGGCTCACGGACGAGCTCCTCGAATGGCAGACGCAGGAGCTCCTGGCGCGCGAAACCGGCCGGCGGGGGATCGCGGTGCTCGTGCGCCCCGAGCTCCTGGTCGAGATCGCCCTGGACGGCGTCCAGTCCTCGACCCGCTACCGGGGCGGTGTGGCGCTGCGCTTCGCGCGGGTAAAGCGCTATCGCCCGGACAAGAGCGCCGGGGAGGCGGACACGATCGACGACCTACGCGCGCTTCTGGGCCGCAGGCCGTACGGTCGCTGAGCTGTCGTACGCAGCGCTTCTCCTTCGCGCGTCTCGACCAAGGCGACGCCGAGTGCCGCATTGCGCCGAGTGCGATATCGCCTGATGGGTTCGCCGGGGGCACGCCGTGGACGGTCAGGCCGGGGTCGTACCTCTGGTTTGCTCCCGCAGGCTGAGCGTGTAGCCAGCGCGGCGCTGTCGCTCATGTGACGGTGCCAGCCGCCGCCCAGGCACGCGCGGTCAGCTCAAACGGCCCGTCGCTTACGCCGAGGCGGCGCCGATAGGCGGTGCGTAGCGCGGCGCGCGGCTCCTCGTGCAGCGTCTCGCAGAACGCGCCGGACGGGGCGACGCCTGTCGGAAACGGCGACCACAGATCGTCGAAGTCGGCGTAGCTCGCGCGCACCACGAGGGCGCCGTAGCGCACGTCGCGTAGTCCCGCGAGCCGCCACAGCCGGCCGAGATCGCCGTCGCCGCACCAGCGCATCACGACCCCCTCGTCGGCGGCCGCGGCGCGCTCGGGGTCGACTTCGCGGGCGGCGTCCCAGAACGCGCGCAGGAGCCTCATCTCGCCTGCGTAGTCCCAAACGCACGAGGCGACCACGCCGCCGGGCCGAGTCACACGCGCCATCTCGCGCACGCCCGCCTCCGCGTCGCCCATGAAGTTCACGACCAGCTGCGACAGCGTCGCATCGAACGTGCCATCTGCGAATGGCAGCGTCTCGGCGTGTGCGGCCACCACCTCGACGCCCGGCAGCCGGGCACGACAAGCCTCACGAAACGGCTCCGACGGTTCCGCGCCACATACGCTTGGCGTCCCGAGCCGCTCCACCAACGCGGCGGTGAGCGCGCCCGGTCCGCAGCCGACATCTAGCGCGCGCATCCCCTGATCGAGTCCTGTGAACTCGATCAACGCGGACGCGAGCTGGGACCCGTAGCGGCCAACGTGACGGTCATAGGCATCGACCGACGCGCGAAAGGTCTCAGCACCCGGCATCGCTCCGAGCCTACCCCAGCCAATTCGCGCTTCGGCGCGCGACGTCACACGGCTGACCACGCCATACGCAACCGCCGGGCTGCGGGCCGAACAGGGCTCCGGGCGCGAGATTGACCTCGAGCGAGGTCGCGCCACGCAATACGCCTGACCGTCGTCCGCAGCAGGCACTGCGACCGCACTCAGCGCTCGCTGATGTCGCTGCTGAGCACCGGCTTCACGTCGATGATCGGCGTTCCGTCCACCGCTTCGAGTTGGCGCACCCGAACTCTGGGGCCGTCGATCGACGCGATCTCCACCCGATGCAACCCGATTGGATTGGGTCGGTGGGGGGAGCGGGTGCTGAGCACGCCCTGCTGCGCTCTCGACACGTCGCCGCGCGGATGCACCCGCAGGACGTCGCGGCGCGCGCGATCGAGCCAGGTGAGGACGATGACCTCGTCCCCGGCTCGGATGCCGTCGAGGGCCTCGAGCACTGCAGGCTCGAAGGCGAGCCACGCGTCCGGCGCGCCCTCGTCGCCCTGCTTCGGGGCCGACGCAGGGTTGGTCAAGGGAGACTCGACCCTTCCGATCGGCGTTACCTCGAAGCGCGGCTGGTTCACGTTGACCGGATCATCCTTCCACTTCCTCGGACTCTGCTCGTAGCCTCGCCGCCGGCATCCTCAGCTCCCGCCCTCTGACTCGAGCGCCGTCCATTGCCGACCTCGCCGCACTCACCACCCTTGTCACGACAGACGAGCACCGCCCCGCGCGCAGAGTCGAGGTCGCTATACGCCGCTTCGCATGGAAGGCGCGACCGGCCACCGCGCGGCTACCTCGTCGCGGCCTGTCAGCTCGCCGGGACGCCGTCGGCCGCGCGGCGCAGCGCGGCGATGTCGGGCTTGCTCATCCCTAGCATCGCCTGCATCGCGCGCTCGGCCCGCTCCGGGTCTGGATCGTTGAGCACCTCCTCCATCCCGGTCGGTACGACCTGCCAGGACAGGCCGTACCTGTCCTTGAGCCAGCCGCACTGGCTTTCCTCGCCGCCCTCGGACAGCCGCTCCCAGTAGTAGTCGATCTCGTCCTGGGTTTCGCACGTGATCCCGAAGGAGACGGCCTCGTCGAACGTGAACTGGGGGCCGCCGTTGATGCCGACGAACCGCTGACCGTCCAACTCGAACTCCACGGTCATCACCGTGCCGGCCGGTCCCGGCGCGCCTTCGGGGTAATGCGTGACGCTTACGATGCGCGAGTTCTCGAAGACGGAGATGTAGAAGCTCGCGGCCTCCTCGGCCTCGAAGTCGAACCACAGGTTCGGAGTGATCTTCTGCTGCATAGGGCTGTGTCCTCTCGTAACGGGCGGGAAAAGCGGCTCTCCCGCGACGGATACCTCTGCCTCTAGACCGTCGTACGGTGACAAACTCATCGCCCTCTCGCAGAACCGTGGCTCTGCGCCGCGGGCGGAGGACCGACTGGTGGGAAAGCGCCGACGTCAAAGCCGCCAGTGGCGGCGTCACGAAAGGGCGGCCACGACACCAGCAGCTTTGAGCAGGTCCGGCGTAGTGAACGACCCGTCCGGGCCGTAGGTGGGCGTCCAGTCGGGGTCCTGGCGCAGGTAGGACTGCCGATCCCCCTTTATGAGCCCGATGATCACCTCGGCGACGATCCGACCGCCAACGGGGCCAAGGTGCTCCCCGTCGGCTGTGACCTCTGCCTCTCGCAGGATGTAGAACCACAGCGGAGTGTGCTCTCTGAGGCGGAAGGTCTCGAGGTCGTCGAGGTCGGCCCGAGCCAGCACCGGCAGCTGCATCGCCTTGGCCACGCGCTGGCCCGACGGCACCTTCATGGTGAGGCTGCGCAGCAGATTGCGGGCTGCCAGCGAGGTGGGCTCACCCTGCGGCTGGCCCATGAGCTCGAACAGAACCGTCGACAGCTTGGTGTCGATCTTCTTGTTCCGACGCACTCGACCGTCGCCGAAGTCGAAAAAGGTCTGCCAGTCAATGAACCGGCGGGGCGCTCGTCTTCCCCCTCGGAGGTCGGCCGGATCGTCCGGGTCTGGAGCTGCCGGGTCGAAGATCAGGGCGAAGAACTGCTTGGCCGGGTCACTGGCGCTGGTCCCGAAGTTTGCTCGGTAACTCGGTCGCACCTGGGAGTGACCGAATCGATAGGCGGCCACCGAGAACTCGACCGGAATGTATGGGTGGTTGCGCCACTTGAAGTGCCTGGGCCCCTTCCTCACCACGTCCTTGACGAGCTCGCCGCCGACGGCCTTGACCAGAAAATCGTGGATGACGAGCCACTGGTAGTGCCAGCGGACCACCCGCTGGGCCTCGGAGAAGATCTCTCCGGCGGTGTGGCCCGCTCCCAGCTCGGACTTGACGTCGGCAACCACCCTGTTGTGGAAGCGGAGCAGAGCCAGGTGGAGCTGAGAGACGATCAGGTTCTCGTCGTTGCGCGGGTCCCCGAGAAGGGCGGTCTTCTGGCTGTTGCGGGGAAGGTCGAACCGAGCCTTGCTGTCGACCGTCATGGCCGCCGATCCGGGGATTTCTTCGGTCAGTAGTGTGGTCCGTCCTCCGTCGATCGTGGAGTCGTAGAGGTGAGGCGAGGCACCGGGGCCACTTCCGTACAGGTTGTCGAGGTCGAGGGTGGGAATGCGGAAGTTCCGGATCGACTCCGGATCCTGCCGACGAGCCAGGCTTGACGTCGGATCGAAGGACATGTCGTGGTCGAGGAACTGGCCGAAGAACGTGAAGCCCGCGGTGATCGCGGGGTTGTCCGGATTGTTGGCGCTCTTCGCCGGGTCGGTGATGAGGGCGATGGGATCCGACAGATCGTCCACCGCGTCCATCGGACCGTTCTTGGTCCCGAGCTCCAGGAGCGCATCCCGCACGAATTCCGTGTCGGCCGCAAAGGCCGGGAGCGTCGGGAACAGGCGCCCGAACCGCCCCTGCTCGTAGAAGATGGACTGGGGAGTGGGTTCGCCGAGGTCGGCGTGGCCGTGGCGCATGACCGTGGTGCCTCCAGTCGGAGCTTGAAAGCATGGCTTATAACGCATTCGCGCCATTCAGCGGAGGTTCGCACCTCCAGGTCTCGCGGTCCGAGGCTGTCACGGCGAGCTTGCCCGACCTTCTAGCCTCACACTGCACGCCATGACCAGCCGGGTCCCCGAAGCCGAGCAGGGTCCAACCGTTCGACAGCGGCCCGCGCCCTCGGACGATCAGGCGGGGCTGCGGCGAGACATCCGGGGCCTGGGCGAGCTGCTCGGCCAAACCCTGGTCCGACAGGAAGGCGCCGACCTGCTGGACCTCGTCGAGCGGGTCCGGCAGCTCGTCCGCACCGATCGAGAGGCGGCGGCCACCGTCCTCGGCGGGGTCGAACCCACAACCGCGATCCGCCTCGTGCGGGCCTTCACTGCCTACTTCCACCTCGCCAACGTCGCCGAGCAGGTCCACCGCGGCCGAGAGCTGGCCGCCCTCCGGGCGCAGCGCGGCACCTGGCTCTCCCGAGCCGTCGACCGCATCGCCGATGCGGGCGTATCCCCGGGCGAGCTCGCCGCCGAGCTCGGCCGTCTCGCCGTCCGGCCGGTCTTCACCGCCCACCCGACCGAGGCCGCGCGTCGCTCCGTGCTCGAGAAGCTGCGCCGGGTCGCCGGCCTGCTCGACGAGTCGAGCCGGGCGGTCGGGTCGGACGGCATTCCGACCGACCCCGTCAGAGAGCGTCGGATCCGGCGGCGCCTCGAGGAGCTCGTCGACCTGCTGTGGCAGACCGACGAGCTGCGCATCGCACGCCCGGACGTGGTGGACGAGGCGCGTAACGCGGTCTACTACTTCGACGAGCTGCATCGGCACGCGGTGCCGCACGTGCTCGAGGCGCTCGTCGAGGAGCTGGCTCGGCTCGGACTCGACCTGCCGCTCGATGCGCGTCCGCTCGAGTTCGGAAGCTGGATCGGCGGGGACCGCGACGGCAACCCCAACGTCGGCCCGGAGTCAATCCTGGAGGTGCTCGACCTCCAGCACGAGCACGCCATCCGCGACGCCCTCGCGCTCGTCGACGAGCTGCGCGTCGACCTGTCCTCCTCTGTTCGGATCAGCGGCGCCACGCCCGAGCTCGAGGCGTCGCTGGCGAGGGATCTGGAGTCGCTGCCGGACCTGGAGCCCCGCTACCGCCGCCTCAACGCGGAAGAGCCCTACCGGCTGAAGCTCACCTGCGTGGGGCAGAAGCTGCTGAACACGCGGCGTCGCCTGGCGGAGTCCCGACCGCACGAGCCCGGCCGGGACTACCTCGGCGTGGGAGGCCTGCTCGCCGACCTCGCTGTGGTACGCGACTCCCTGCTGGCCCGCCGCGGCGAGCTGATCGCGCGCGGGCGGTTGGAGGGCGCCATGCGGACGCTCGCCGCCTTCGGCCTCCACCTGGCGACGCTCGACGTGCGCGAGCATGCGCAAGCGCACCATCGGGTGCTCGCGCAGCTGTTCGACCGCCTCCACGAGCACGATCGGCGCTACGAGGAGCTCACCCGTGACGAGCGGCGGGAGCTGCTCGCCGGGGAGCTGCGCTCGCGCCGCCCCCTCGCCCTGAGCCCACCCTCGCTCGACGAGGCCGGTGCCCGCACGCTTCAGACCTTCGCTGCGATCCGCGGCGGGCACGAGCGGTACGGCGAGGACGTGATCGAGTCGTACATCGTCTCGATGTGCCGCGGTGCAGACGACGTCTTCGCCGCGGTGGTCCTCGCTCGCGAGGCGGGCCTGGTCGATGTCCACGCCGGCGTGGCCCGTGTCGGATTCGTGCCGCTGCTCGAGACGGTGGAGGATCTGCGCCGGGCCGACCGCCTGCTGGCCGAGATGCTCGACGATCCCGGCTACCGGCGCATCGTCGTGCTGCGCGGGGACGTGCAGGAGGTCATGCTCGGCTACTCGGATTCCAACAAGGCGGCGGGGATCACCACCAGCCAGTGGGAGATCTACCGCGCCCAGCTGCGCCTACGCGATATCGCCAGGCATCACGGGGTCCGCCTGCGGCTCTTCCATGGTCGGGGAGGCACGGTCGGTCGCGGCGGCGGGCCGGCCCACGACGCCATCCTCGCCCAGCCGTCGGGCACGCTCGACGGTGAGGTCAAGCTCACCGAGCAGGGCGAGGTCATCTCCGACAAGTACCTGCTCCCGAGCCTGGCCCGCGAGAACCTGGAGCTCATGCTCGCCGCCGCGCTGGAGGAGACCGTGCTGCACCGCAGCCCGCGCCATCCCGAGGAGGCGCTGACCCGCTGGTCGGAGGCGATGGACACGGTGTCCGCCGCCGCGCTTCGCCGATACCGCGGGCTCCTCGACGACCCCGACCTGCCGACCTACTACTTCGCCTCCACCCCCGTGGAGCTGCTCGCGGGCCTCCACCTGGGCTCCCGGCCACCCCGACGGCCCGACTCCGATGATGGTCTGGAGGCGCTCCGCGCGATCCCATGGGTCTTCGGCTGGACCCAGTCTCGCCAGCTCATCCCCGGTTGGTTCGGAGTGGGGACCGGGCTGGCCGCCGCCCGCGAGGCCGGCCTTGGGGACCGGCTGCGGGAGATGCAGGCGCAGTGGCGCTTCTTCCGCAACTTCCTGTCCAACGTCGGCATGACGCTCGTGAAGACCGACATGGAGGTCGCCGGTCACTACGTTCGCCACCTGGTGCCCCCCGAGCTCCATCGCCTGTACGAGACGATCCGGGCCGAGCACGACCTCACGGTCGCCGAGCTGCTCGCGATCACCGGCGAGGAGGAGCTGCTCGGCGCCCACCCGGTCCTGCGGCAGACGCTGCGCGTCCGCGACGCCTACCTGGCGCCGATCCACTACCTCCAGGTCGCCCTCACGGAGGGCTGGCGAGCCGACCGACAGGCCGGCCGCGACCCCGACCCCGATGTCGGTCGGGCGCTGCTGCTGTCAGTCAACGGCATCGCGGCCGGGCTGCGAAACACCGGCTGAGGAGACCTGTTTATTGCGGGGCTCTCGGTGACCGCGAGGGGTCCTCGAGCTCGTCGGTCGGAGGCAGTGAAGCTTGCCCTCGGCTCCCAGTCGGTCAGGGCGGCCAGAGCGGCGGTGGGCCCGGTCCGTGCGGGCCGGGGTGGGACGGCCTGCTCGTCGACCGGAAGGTTGAGGTAGCGCGTGACATCCGGATCGCGGTTGACGGGAGCCATTTCCCCCTTGTCCTCGCTGCGCCAGCGACGGAGACGCAGACGCTACGTGATCAGCTCCTCCGTCGTCACCTCGCCGATCTTCGCGCCGAGCGAGCCTGTCTCGTTCCGGCGAACGTCAACGCCCACGGACGATCTCGTCACCGCGCGAGGCGGGCGGCGAGGTCGGCGCGGCGGTGCGTGACGGGGTCGTGGGCGAACTACGCGGCGGGCGGCTCCTCCACCACGGCGACGTGGTTGCCGTCGGGGTCGCGCAGCATGAACAGGAGCGGCGCGCCGGGCGTGCGCATCGGCTCCGGATCGACATCGACGCCGCCGATGGCGCTCAGGCGCGCGTGCTCGCCCAGGACGTCCGCCGTCTCGACGCCGATCGAGCCGCCGCCGGGCTCGCCGCCCATCGGCGGGTTGAGCGCCAGACGCGCCCGCGACCCGGGCGGTGCCACCTCCAGCCAGCGCATCTCGTCGTGCTCACCGAAGCGGGTGTCGCCACGCACCTCGAAGCCGAGCTTCTCGGTGTAGAAGGCGAGGGCCGCGTCCTGGTCGGCGACGGCGAACATGACCACGCCGATGTTCGAGAGGGTCGTCGGGGGTTGCGTGGCACTGCTCATGGCTGGTCCTCCTCTTGAGGGCGTTGTTGATCTGCCAAACCTATAGACCGGGCGAGCAGGCGAAACTCATCGGTGCGCTCTCCAACTACTGCAGCCCCGAGCGCGCAGAGGACGGGCCCGCCCGGCTGCCACCGGGGAAATCGCGAGCATGATCGTGGCAGGACTGCTCGCCGGGCTCGGAATCGGCTGCTTGAGACCTGACGGACCGGTGCGCGCGCCCCGCGGCCGTGGTGGGAGAGCCCGACGAACAGGAGGATGGAGATGGCACTCGTCGCCCACCTCGAGCCCGAGCACCCAGAAGTCATCTCGGCTTGGTGGCGTAGTCGATACCGGTCGGCTACGAGCAGGCCGCGCGGCAAGCGGGCCCGGGGTGAGACGGCGGGCACCGGCTACGCCTTAACCCGCAACACCCTCTCGTCGGTCACTTCGCCGACTATCGCCGCCACCTCGCCGCGAGTGTCGAGCTCGCCCACGAGCGCCTCGACCCGCGCCGCCCCCACTGCGATCAGCAGCCCCCCGCTCGTCTGCGGGTCATACAGCGGCAAGAGTTCCTCCGCACTGACCCCATCGGCCACGACGTCGGCCTCTCGGTGCTCCCGATTGGCGGCCAGGCCGGCCGCGTAGCAACCCTCCGAGGCGAGCTCCTGCGCCCGGTCCCACACGGGTACCGCACTCCGGCGGATCACCGCCCCGAGCCCCGCCCCGAGCACCATCTCCCCGGCATGACCTAGCAGCCCGTAGCCCGTCACGTCGGTCGCGGCGGACGGACCTACCGCGCGCATGGCGTCGCGGGCGCCGCGGTTGAGTCGCGTGGCCGCGGTCACCGCCTCCTCGATCTCCTCCTCACCGACGAGCTCGCGCTTGAGCGCCGTGACCAGGATGCCGAGGCCGAGCGGCTTGGTGAGGACGAGCGCGTCGCCTGGGCGGGCGCCGCGGTTGCGAACGATCCGCTCGGGCTCGACGAAGCCGGTGACCGCCACCCCGTACTTGGGCACGTCGTCCTGAACCGAATGCCCACCGAGCAGACGCGCTCCCGCCTCCTCGAGCTTCGACGCACCGCCCGCGAGGATCTCGCGCAGCACCTCGGGGTCGAGCTCGCACGGAAAGGCGACGAGGTTGAGCGCGGTCAGCGGCGCGCCGCCCATCGCGTAGATATCGGAGAGGGCGTTGGCGGCGGCGACCTGGCCGAAGCGGTAGGGATCGTCGACGATCGGAGTGAAGAAATCCACCGACTGCAGCAGCAGCCCGCCCCCGAAGGTGATGTAGCCGGCGTCGTCGTGGCTCTCGATGCCGCTGGCGAAGCCGTCGGCGTCGGCGGGACCGAAGCCGCTCAGGACCCGCTCGAGGTAGGCCGGGGTGAACTTCGAGGCACAGCCCGCCTTCTGGGTGAGCTGAGTGAGGCGGACTCGGGTTCCCTGCGCCATGGCGAGCCGAGGATACTCGGCGGCTGCGCACGCCCCGGGGCTACTCTGCATCCGTGGCGCGGCGCGCGACCAACCGTCCGCGCGACCGCGTGGTCGTCGCGAGCATCCTCGTACTCATCGTCGCCGTCGGGCTCGCACTGCGCCTGCGCCACAACGACTACGGGTTGCCCTACTCCTACGTCGCCGACGAGAACACTCACTTCACGGTGCACGCCGCGGAGATGTTCCGTGACGACGCCAACCCCGAGTACTTCCGCAACCCGTCTGCGTTCACCTATCTCCTCCACGGGCTGCTCCGGCTTCCGCTCGGAGGGCTCGGGCCGCTCCCGGACCTCGGGGGCGCCGATCCCTTCCTCGAGTTCCTCCTCGACCCCTCTCCCTTCTTCGAGACCGGCCGGTTCCTCGCCGCCCTCCTCTGCATGACGGGCGTAGTCGCCGTCTTCTTCGTCGGCAGGCGCATGTGGGGAGAGCGTGAGGGGATCGTGGCCGCGGCAGCGCTCTCGGTGGCGTTCCTGCCCGTCGCCTACTCGCGCCTTGCGCTCACCGACGTGGGGACGTTTCTTCCGATCTCGCTTGCGATCTTCGGCGCCGTCCGGGCTCACGAGATCGGCAAGCGCCGCCACTACGCGCTGGCCGGCGCGGCGACCGGTCTCGCCGTCGGCTTCAAGTACACGAGCGGCCTCGTCGTCCTCGCCGTCCTGGCGGCGGCGGCGCTGTCGCTTCGCCGCAGACCCGGCGAGTGGCGCGCGACGCTGGCTGGGCTCACCCTCGCCGTCGTGGCCGCAGGCGCCGCCTTCTTCGTGACGACGCCGTACTTCTTCGCCGATCTCGACTTCTCGATCACTCAGCTCCGCGACCAGGCCCGGGTCATCGGCGGCGCCGAGAAGTTCGGTCAGTCGCAGAGCTCGGGCTTCCTCTACTACCTCGACAGCTTCGGCTGGGGCTTCGGCGTCACTGCGATGGTCGCGGCGCTCGGGGGCGCGATCGCGGTGGTGCGCCGGGATCGCGACCGCGGCCTGGTGCTCCTGATCTTTCCGATCGTCTTCTTCCTCTATCTCGGAACTCAGTCGCGCTACTTCGCCCGCTACCTGCTCGCCGTCTACCCGATCCTCGCCCTGCTCTGCGGCGTGGGTCTCGCCCGCGGAGTCGACCTCGTCCGAGCCGGCCCTGTGTGGCGCAGCGGCATCCTGGTCGGCGCGACGCTCGCGGTGCTCGCCCAACCGCTAACGGCCGACATCCGCACGATGGAGCTCCTGGGGCGCGAGCACACCCTGCAGAGCGCGCGCGACTTCCTGGTGGAGACGTACCCGCCGGGCACCCGGGTCGACTTCCCGCAGGGAGCGACGCCGACCGACCGCATCGTCCCGACCGCCTACCACCTCGAGAACGGACCGTGGCGGCGGACGCGTCAGTTTCCAGAAGACCTCGGTAAGACCGTCAGGGGGCTCGACCCGGGCGTGATCGATAGCTTGCGGCGGTCGCGCTTCTGCCTCGTGATGACGACGAGCCTCGACCGTGGCAGGGCGCTGATCGCCGGGCGGCGAGAGGCGCTCGACTACTACCGCTGGCTCGGGCGCGAGTCCGAGCTCGTCTTCGCGATCGATCCCTTCGAGCCCGGCGCCGAGCCCGTGCCCTTCCACTACGACCTCTCTTACAACTACTACCCCGCGGCCTACGAGCGCCCGGGCCCGTCGGTGTGGATCCACCGGCTCCGGGGCTGCCGCGCCGGACCGACCTAAGACGCCTCTGGCGCCGGTGACGAGACAGAGGCGGGTGACCCCCGCCCCTCCCCGCCGCCGTCGGTTGTCGCCTTACTCGTTCGGCTCGTACTTGAACGAGATGTGCAGGCGCACGCGGTAGTTGGTGATGACGCCGTTCTCGATCACCACGTCCTGGCGCAGGACCTCGGCGATGCGCAGGTCGCGCACGCTCTTGGCCGCGGTCTCGACCGCGGCGCGTGCGGCCGCATCCCAGGACTCGTTGCTCACACCGATCACCTCTGTGACGCGGTAGACGCTCTCTGCCATTTCTTCTCCTCTCGCCGTTTCAACCGTGCGCAGCGGACTCTGCCACGCGCGCGACGCGCGTGCGCTGCGGCTTCGGGCACGTGCCGAAGGTCAGCTGAGGGAGCCTTCCCGGCGGCGGCGCCTCAGCGTGGCAAAGGCGAGCCAGGTGATGCCCGCGACCAGCATGAGAGGTATCGCCACGCCGAGCACGCGCACGAAAAGGTTGAGCGCACCGAGCAGGGTGCCGAGCGCATCGTCCACGGCCTCGCCGGTACTGCTCCCTGCACCATCGGCGCCACCGACCGCCCCCTCGTCGGTCAGGGTGACCGACACTCGGGCGTAGCTCGTGCGCTCGTCGAGCCCCCGCAGCTCGCCCCGCCGGCCGCGGATCTCGCCCGACACGAGGTCGAGTTGAGCGCGGAGCGCGCGTGCCTCGCGGTCGGTGTCGGCGCGCTCGAGCCGCCGCAGCAGGCTGCGACGCTCCGCGCGCGCGCCGTCCAGGCGATCCTCGGTCGTCGCGAACGACTCGGTGAGATCGTCGCCGGTCTGGCTCTGGGCCCTCACCGTGCCGAGCGCGGCGAGGTCGGAGAGCGTGGCGCGCAGCTCGTCGACCGGCACGCGCAGGTCGAAGCTCCCGCCGGGCGCTTCGTCCTCCCCGGAGGAGGTCTGAGAGGTGACGACGAAGCCGCGATGGCGGTCGGCGACGGCGACGACGCCGTCGGCCACGGTGTCGATCCGCTCCTCGGGGGCCGCGAGGGTGAGCGAGGCGGTGCGCTCGATGCGGCGCTCGGCTTGGCCGGGGGCGAAGCCGTCGGCGTCGGAGGGCATCGCCGTGTCCGGCCGGGCGGACCTGAGGCCGGGACCGGAGCGCCCGCCCTCCTCGGGAGCGATCATGGGCGCCGCTCCTCCTCCGCCGCCGCTGAACTGGTCGCCAGGACGGCCGGTCACCGTAGCGAGCAGGCCTCCGCCGACCGCGAGCGCGAGCAGGGCGACGGCGAGCGCTCCGAGCGCCCGCCGGTCGAAGCGGCCGAGCTTGGCGCCGCGCCGGCGCCGAGCTCGCGTACCGCGAGTCGCGGAGGCCGCCCCGTTCGCTCGTTTCGACGCGAAGCCCGCGCCGAGCTCCCGCTCGAGCTTCGCTTCGAACGCGGCGCTCGGCTCCGGGGCACCCGCCCGCAGCGTCAGCGCGAGCCGGCCGAGCTGTCGTTCCCACGCGTCGCCGCCATCCGCAAGGCCCGAGTCGAGGGCGGCATCCACGGTGGCGAGGGTGGCGTGGGCTCGGTCCTGCTTCCCACGGTGGCGGTCAGAGCTCTTCATGGCAGGCCTCCCTCAGCTTCTCGATGGCTCGGTGCAGTCGCGTGCCCGCGCTCGACGGTGAGACCCCGAGCACCCGCGCGATCTCCACGTTCTGCAGGCCCGCGGCGAACTTGAGCGCTACGAGGTCGCGCTCGCGCGGATCGAGCGTTGCGAGCGCCGCCCGCACCGCCGCGCGACGCTCGTCGTTCTCGGTCTCGTCCGCCGCTCCCGCGCACCAGGGCTCCTCGACGTCGAGCTCGAGCGCGGCGCGGCGCTTGCGACGGCGCAGCTCGTCGAGCGCCGTATTGCGGGCGATGCCGAAGAGCCACGCCTCGGTGCTTCCTCGGCGCGGACGGAAGCTGCTGCGCTTGCGGTAGGCGCGCTCGAAGGTTTGAGCGGTCACCTCCTCGGCGGCGGAGGGATCGCGCAGGATCGAGGCGACGTATGCGTAGACCCGCCATGAGGTGCGCCGGTAGAGGTCCTCGAAGCGCTCGGCGGACGACTCGCCGGTGGCGGCTGGGCGGAGGGGCTGCACGATCGCTTCAGCCATACATCCTTACTACGGCTGGCGTATCGATCCGTCACGGCACTTGTCGGCTCAAGGAATCGACGACCACCCGGCGTACGATGGTCTCGGTGCAGTCGGATCGTCCGTCACCGAAGACCGTCGAGTGGTTCCGGCGCGACGCCGAACGCAACGAACGCGCGCGGATCGAGCGCCTGCGGATCGACGGGCGCAAGAGCGTCGGCCAGAACATCGAGGAGGGCGCGACGCTGATCGACCTCGGCTTCGAGGTCCAGCGCGGGTTCGAGCAGACGCGCCGGTGACGAGCCCCCCGCTTGACGCCGGAGGTCTCCTGCGTCGCCTGTACGAGGCGGGGGTCGAGTACGTGGTGATCGGGGGACTCGCGGTCATTGCGCACGGAGGTCGGCGCCTCACCAATGACCTCGATATCTGTCCGGCCCCCGATCTCCCGAACCTCGAGCGACTCGCGCGGATGCTCGAGCGCACCGACGCGCGGCAGCTCGGGTTGGGCGACTTCGACGAGCGCGAGTTTCCCTTTGACCCGCGGAGGCCCGAGGAGCTCGCCGAGGGTGGCAACTTCCGCCTGTTGACCACCGAGGGAATACTCGACGTCATGCAGTGGATCTCGGGGATCTCGGACGAGCAGGCCTATCGCGCGCTGGCCGCCGACGCGGTGGAGGGCACGGCGTTCGGCATACCCCTGAAGGTCTGCTCGCTCGAGCAGCTACGCCGGATGAAGCGCGCCGCCGGACGCCCCCAGGATCAGCAGGACCTGGCCGATCTCGCCGCGGCACACCCGGAGGCGAAGGAGTAGATCGCGGCGGCTCAGGCGCTCAGCGTCAGCTTCCTCGGCCCCTGCCTGAACCCCGCCTCGACGAGCGCCGCCTCGAGCGCCGAGCCCACGACCGGCTCCCCGTCGAAGCGCTCGATGGCCAGACGTTTCAGCCTTCCCCGCCGCACGGCGTCGGCAAGCGCGTCCAGCGCCTCGGCGAGCCACGCAGCGGGCGCCCCGCCGCCGTGGGGCTCGAGCGGCTCGCGCAGCGCCACGAGCCCCTTGCCGCCCTTTTCCACGTACAGAACCGGGTCGGCGTCGAGCGTGACCAGGTAGGCGCCCGGAGCCCGCGCCGCGCGCCGGCGGGCGCCCCCACCTGCCTCCTCGTCCCGCCGCGGCCACGGCAGCGTGGCCCCGTACGGGTTGGCCGGATCGGTCGCCGCGAGCACAAGTGCGCCGGCGGGCTCGTCAGAACGCAGGCCGCGCAGGCGCTCGACCGCCGCGCCGAGCGCGAACTGCGCCCCCCCCAGCCCCTCGACGAAGTAGCCGCGCCGGGCGGTGCCGAGCGTCTCGAGGTTAGTGAGCTCGCCGTAGAGCGCCGAGAAGCCGCCGGGAATGCCCTCGGCGAGCACGGCCTCGCGCGTCACGACCCCGTAGCGCTCGAGCAGGGTCTCGGCGAGCGCGCGCATGCGCGCTCCGTATCCGGGGCCGTCGCCGAGGAGCGGGGCGACGAGTGACCAGCGCCCCTGGGTCTGGGGCGCGGCGGGACCCCGCCGGCGCGATGCGAACCGGCGCCGCGGCTGCGCACGCGTTTTCGCGAGCGTGAGGCGGCCGGCGCGCAGGGGAGCGAAGGCGTCGTTGGTCGCCTCGCCGGCCCAGACCAGGTCCCAGAGCGCTTCTTGAAGCTCGACGGGCTCGACCGCCCGCCCGTCGGCCTCGACGACGTCGGCGAGCAGATCGGTGAAGAAGCAGGCGCCGCGGCCAAGCCGCTCGCGCAGCGCGTCGTGCACCGGCCCCGCCGGTGGCTCTCCGCGACCCGCGCCCGGGGGCGCGCCGAGGAAGTGCAGATCTTCGCGAAAGTACAGAGCAACCCGGCCGCTCGACCGCCCGAGCGCGCCCGCCCCGATCCACACGACCTCGCCGCTCGAGCATAGGCTGTCGAGCCACGCCGGCGAGTAGCTGCCGAGGCGCCGAGGCAGGACGTCTCGCTCCCAGACCTCGGGGGTGAGGACGACGCCTTGGAGCGGGACGAGCACCTCGCGCAGGCGGTCGACGCCGGCCCCGCCCGGCGGCGCGGTGTCGACGCCCTGCCACGCGGGCAGGAAGCGCGCGAGCGTGCGCTGCTCGGCGGGTTCGACCTCGCGACGCAGGGAGGCCAGGGAGGCGCGGCGCAGACGCCGCAGCACCTCAGGATCGCACCACTCGCGCTCGGCTCCGCCCGGCCGTAGCTCTCCGCGCACGAGCTCGCCGGCGCGCTCGAGCTCACGCAGGGCGGGCGCGGCGTCGAGGCCGTAGCGGGTCGCCGGCTCGGCGGTAGTGAACGGCCCGTGGGTGCGCGCGTAGCGGCGCAGCAGCCGCGCGAGCGGCTCATCGACGGTCTCGACGAAGGTGTCGGGTAGGCCGCCCGGCGGGACGGCGCCGAGCGCGTCGCGATACAGGCCGGCGTCCTCGGCGGCGATCCAGCGCTCCTCGCCGCCGATCCGCATCCGCACGGCGCGGCGTTCTTGCTCGAGCCGCTCGAGCATCCCGCGCGCCGACACGGCCGCCAGCGAGCGCTCCTGAGCCCCGGCGGTCGTCAGGTCGCCGACGGCGCGCAGGACGTCGTGGAGCCCGTCGGCGTTGGCCGCCTGGGTGCGCTCTGAGCGCCGTCCGATGTCGGCCTCGACCTCCTCGAGCGCCGCCGGGTCGATCAGGTCGCGCAGCTCCTCCTGCCCGAGCAGCTCGCGCAGGAGGTCGCGGTCGAGCGAGAGCGCCGCCGCGCGCCGCTCCGCGTTCGGCGTGTCGCCCTCGTACATGTAGGTCGCCACGTAGTCGAACAGCAGCGACGAGGCGAACGGCGAGGAGCGAGCGGTCTCGACCTCGACGAGCGACAGCTCGCGGCGATGCAGCGAACGGAGGATCTCGGTCAGGGCCGGCAGGTCGAAGACGTCGCGCAGGCACTCGCGGTATGTCTCGAGGACGATCGGGAACTGGCCGTAGCCCTTGGCGACCTCGAGCAGGGACTGCGCCTTCAGCCGTTGCTGCCACAGCGGCGTGCGCTTGCCCGGATAGGCCCGGGGAAGGAGCAGCGCCCTGGCCGCGTTCTCGCGAAAGCGCGCGCCGAACAGCGCAGAGCTCGACAGCTCTCGCACTACGACATCCTCGAGCTCGTCCGGGTCGACGAGTGCGACCTCGGCGCCCGGCGCCTCGTCGGCGTCCGGGAGGTGGACGATGATCCCGTCGTCCGAGTAGATCGCGTCGGCCTCGAGGCCCTGCTCGTCGCGGATGCGCGCGCTCAGCGCGAGCGCCCAGGCCGCGTGCACCCGCCCGCCGAAGGGCGAGAGCACGCACAGCCGCCAGTCGCCGATCTCGTCGCGGAAGCGCTCGACGACCACGGTGCGGTCGCTCGGCACGACGCGCGTCGCCTCCTGCTGCTCGCGCAGGTAGGTGACGAGGTTGCGGGCTGCGCGCTCGTCGAGGTCGTACTCGGACGCGAGCTCCGCCGGCTCGCGGTCGACCGCCGTGCGGGCGAACTCGCCGACCGCGCGCCCGAGCTCGACCGGGCGTCCGACCGAGTCGCCGCGCCAGAACGGGAGCGCGCCCGGGGCGCCCGGGGCGGGCGTGACCACCACGCGGTCGCGCGTGATGTCCTCGATTCGCCAGGTCGAGGCGCCGAGCATGAAGGTCTGCCCGGGGCGAGCCTCGTAGACCATCTCCTCGTCGAGCTCGCCCACTCGGCGGCCGTCGGGCAGGTGCACCCCGAACAGGCCGCGGTCGGGGATCGTGCCGGCGTTGGTGACGGCGAGCTGGAGCGCCCCGCGCCGCGCCCGGACGGTGTCGTTCACTCGGTCCCACACGATCCGCGGGCGCAGCTCGGCGAACTGCTCCGAGGGATAGCGCCCGTCGAGCATGTCGAGCACCGAGTCGAGCAGCTCGCGCCCGAGCTCGGCGAACGGATAGGCACGACGGACGAGATCGTGTACCACCGGCACCGACAGCTCGTCGTCGGCCGCCGTCATGGCCACGATCTGCTGGGCGAGCACGTCGAGCGGGTTGCGGGGCACGACCGTCTCCTCGATCAGCCCCTCGCGCATTCGGTGCGCCACCACCGCGCACTCGAGCAGGTCCGCCCGGAACTTCGGGAATATCCGCCCCTTCGAGACCTCGCCCACGCCGTGGCCCGCGCGCCCGATGCGCTGAAGCCCGCGCGTGACCGACTTGGGCGACTCGACCTGGATCACGAGGTCGACGGCGCCCATGTCGATCCCGAGCTCTAGGGAGGAGGTGGCGACCAGACACGGCAGGCGTCCCGACTTGAGCTCCTCCTCGACCACCAGCCGCTCCTCGCGGGCGAGTGAGCCGTGATGGGCACGCGCGATCTCGCGCGTAGCGGAGCCGTTTCCGTGCTCGGTCGCCTCGGAGGCGTCCGCCGCCGCCGCGAGCTCGTTCAGGCGCGCGGCCAGGCGCTCCGCGCCGCGGCGGTTGTTGACGAACAGGATGGTCGAGCGATGGGTGCGCACGAGCTCGAGCAGCTCGGGGTAGATTGCCGGCCAGATCGAGCGGCGGGTCGCGGCGGCGGGATCGGAGCCGTCGCCCGGCTCGGCGACTCCCGACGCCGGCTCGACCCCCGTGCCCACGAGGTCGCCGCCGCCGGCCGCCGTTCCCATCCCCCCGACCGCCGGGTCGACAACATCATGCTCGCCGGGCTCGCGCATGTCCTCCACCGGCACGCGGATCTCGAGGTCGAGCGGCTTGCGCAGTCCGGTGTCGACGATCGTGCACTCCCGGCTCGGCCCGACGAGGTAGCGACCGACCTCCTCGAGCGGGCGCTGGGTGGCCGAGAGCCCGATGCGCTGGATCGGCTGTGGCGCCTGCGCGGCGGCGAGCGCCTCGAGGCGCTCGAGCGTCAGCGCCAGGTGCGCGCCGCGCTTGGTCTGCGCCACGGCGTGGACCTCGTCGACGATCACCCACTCGACGGCGCTGAGCATCTCCCGCGCGCGCGAGGTGAGCATGAGGTAGAGCGACTCCGGCGTCGTGATGAGCACGTCGGGCGGCGTGCGCAGCATCTGCTGGCGCTCGCGCTGCGGCGTGTCGCCGGTGCGGATCGCCACCGACACCTCGCCGCCGATCCCTCGCAGCGGCGCGCGCAGGTTGCGCTCGATGTCGTAGGAGAGGGCCTTGAGCGGCGACACGTAGACGAGCCGCGTGCGGCCCTCCGACGGCTCGCCCACGAGCCGGTCGAGCCCCCAGAGGAACGCGGCCAGCGTCTTCCCCGAGCCGGTCGGGGCGGAGAGGAGCACGTTCTCGCCGCGCGCGATCGCCGGCCACGCTTGGGTTTGCGCGGGGGTCGGCTGTGCAAAGGCACGCAGGAACCACTCCCTGACCGATGGCGTGAAGCTTGCGAGCGGGTCCGTGTGCATGCGACCCTTGAGCGTACTGCCGCCGGCGGCGATCTCCGATCTCTTCACACGACGGCCACAATTTCCTGCCGGGAGCACTGCGAGACTCAGTAACCGGAATGAGCGCGCCGCCCCGCACATCCGAGCGCCCGCGAGCGAGTCGACCCGCCGAGCGTCCGGCGCAGAGCCGGCACCCGGCCGAGCACGTCCAAGAGCACCTGCTCGAGCGCCGCCACGCCCGGCTCGTCCGCGGTCGCCGCCGTCTGGCGGGAGCGACGATCGTCCTCGGCGTGGCGGTCGGCCTCGTCGTCTCCGTTGCCGTCGACGGCGAGGACGGAGCCTCGGTGGGTCCGCTCCCACGACTGGACGCCGCACCGCGGGCCGAGCCTCCGCCGCCGCCCGCGGTGCCCGCCCCCGACCGGTTCGCGGCCGCCGCCTCCTACGCCCGCGCTCGCACCGGCAACGCCTCGCTCGCGGTGGTCGACACGCGCGGGCGATCCCGCGGCCTCGACGCCCGGCGCGAGTACGCCTCGGCGAGCGTGCTCAAGGCGATGATCCTGGTTGCCTACCTCGACCGCACGGCGCGTCGCGGCGAGCCGCTGACCGGCTCGGCACGCTCGCAGCTCGAGGGGATGATCCGTCGCTCGGAGAACGCGCCGGCCAACCGGCTCGTCCAGGTCGTGGGCACCGACGGGCTACGCGCGGTGGCGAGGCGCGCCGGCATGCGCGGCTTCACCCCGCTCGTCGCGCCCTGGGGGCTCTCGCGCATCACCGCCCAGGACCAGGCGCGCTTCTTCCTCGAGATCGACGAGCTCATTCCCGGCCGCTACCGGGCCTACGCGCGCGGGCTGCTGACGACGATCATCCCCGAGCAGAGGTGGGGGGTACCCCAGGCGGCGCGAGATCGCTTCACCGTCCTGTTCAAGGGCGGCTGGCTGCCGACCGGCGACCGGGGCTGGTCCGTGCACCAGGTGGCGAAGCTCGAGTCCGACCGCGGGCCGCTGTCGATCGCCGTGCTGTCGGACGGCAATCCGTCACGCGCCTACGGAATCGAAACCGTGCGCGGGGTGGCGGAAAGGCTGCTGCGGTAGCCGGCCTATCCGCCGAGCGCCAGCTCGCGCGCCCGCGAGAAAACGGCGTCGATCATCTCCTCGGTCAGCTTGCCGGTGAACGTGTTCTGCTGGCTCGGGTGGTAGCAGCCGACCAGCGTGCGGCCGTCGGGCAGCTCGTGCTCGGCGCCGTGGCCAAAGCGCGGTCGGGGCCGGAGCTCGAGCAGGCGTACGGCGGCGTCCCAGGCAAAGCCGCCGAGGCAGACGATCGCCATCACCCCGTCGATCAGCGCCAGCTCCTCCTGCGCGTAGGGCAGGCAGTTGTCGCGCTCGGACGGGAGGGGCCGGTTCGCCGGCGGCGCGCACCGGACCGCCGCGGCCACGAAGGCGCCGTCCAGACGCAGGCCGTCGCCGGGGTGAAGCGACGTGGGCTGGTTGGCGAAGCCCGTGCGGTGCAGCGACCCGAACAGCCAGTCGGCGGATCGATCCCCGGTGAACACCCGTCCCGTGCGGTTCCCGCCGTGTGCGGCCGGCGCGAGGCCGAGGATGTAGACCCGAGCGGCCGGGTCGCCGAAGCCGGGCAGCGGCCGGCCCCAGTACTCCTCGTCGCGGAAGGCCGCGCGCTTCTCGCGCGCGACGCGCTCGCGCCACTCGACGAGGCGCGGGCAGCGCCGGCAGGCGATGACGCGCTGCTCGAGCCCGGCGAGCCCGGCCGACCGGCTCAGCAAGCGCGGTCGGCGCTCACGCCTTGAGTCGCCGGCCGGTCGAGAACAGCCACTGCGCCCAGGCGTAGAGCGGCGCGGCTATCCCCCCCGCCACGACCAGCGCGAGCGCCGGGTCGACGTCGCTGTGCCCGATGAACCCGTAGCGGATCGCGTTCACCAGGTAGAAGAGCGGGTTGGCGTGGGAGACCTGCTCCCAGGGATCCGGCAGCGAAGCGACGGAGTAGAAGACTCCGCCCAGGAAGACGAGCGGCAGGATGACGATGTTCGAGACGAAGGTGTGGTTGTCGAAGGTCTCGGCGAAGATGCCGACGATCGTCCCGAGCGCGCTGAAGGCGATCAGGCCGATCAGGACGGCGGCGAGCAGGACGAGCGGATGCTCGATGCCGATACCGGTGAGCGGGATCGCCAGGGCGACGAGCCCGAGTCCGATGGCCAGCGAGCGCACCACCCCGCCGACCGCGTAGCCGAGGTTGACCTGCCAGGCGTGCAGGGGCGCCGAGAGCACGTCGTTTATGTAGCGGTCCTGGCGGCCCTGGAAGACGGAGGCCGAGGTGTTGTTGTAGGCGGCCTGGACCATGGCCATGGTGATCAGACCGGGAACGATGAAGACCTCGTAGTCGAGACCGCCGAAGTCGCGGATGCGCGCACCGAGCGAGAGCCCGAAGACGAGGATGAAGAGGATCGAGGAGACGATCGGCGCGAGCACGGTCTGCGTCCAGAGCTTGAACACCCGCAGGCACTCGCGGCGCACGAGCCAGCCGAGGCCGGAGAGGCCGCCGCGCCAACCGCGCTCGTCCGCGGCTCCGGTGGCGTCTCGGGCGCTCGCCGCCTCGAGCACGCTCATCCGACCCGCTCGGCCGCCGGAGCGGACCCGTTCGACGCCGACGCGAACCGTCCCGCACCCACCGTCTTCATGTAGACCTCCGTGAGCGACTCGGCGCCATAGCGCTCCCGGAGCCCCGCCGCCGTGTCGCGGGCGACGAGCCGGCCGCCGCCGATCAGCGCGATCTCCTCGCACAGCTCCTCGGCCTCCTCGAGGTAGTGCGTCGTGAGCAGGATCGTCGTCCCCTCGGAGTGCAGCCGCCGGATGTAGCGCCACAGCTCTTGGCGCAGCTCGACGTCGACGCCGGCGGTCGGCTCGTCGAGGATGACGAGGCGCGGGCGGTGCATGAGCGCGCGGGCGAGCAGCAGCCGCCGGCGCATCCCGCCCGAGAGCATCGGCGTGCGTACGCCGGCCTTTGCGCGCAGATCGAAGACGTCGATCATCTCAGCCGCGCGTGTGCGTGCGCCGGCGCGCGACATCCCGAAGTAGCCGCCGTGGTAGATGAGCGTCTCCTCGACGGTCAGGAAGCGGTCGAGGTTCACGTCCTGCTCGGCGAGGCCCACGACGCGACGGGCGCTCAGCGTGTCGGCGGGCTCGCCGAAGACGAGCACCTCGCCGGCGGTGATGCGAATCAGGTTCGAGACCGCGCTGATGAGGGTGGTCTTGCCGGCGCCGTTCGGTCCGACCAGGGCGAAGAAGCGGCCGGAGGGCACGGTGAGGTCGAGATTATCGAGGGCGAGGGTGCCGTCGTCGTAGCGCTTGGTCAGGCCGCGGAGCTCGAGGGCTGGGGCGGGGGCGAGCATTGAGCAAGCCTAGGGACCGGCGCCGGCCTATCACCGCTCCCGAGGCCGACGACGAGCGCGTCGCAGCCAGTCAATCTTGGCTACGGGGCGGTCGGTTCACGATGAACCTAGCCAGGTGGCAGGCTGATCCCGGCAAGGATCCAGCGCAGCCCGCGGTCGAAGTGCGCGTCGTGGTCGCCGGCGGGCGCGGTCGCGTCGCCGGTCGCGAGCGGCGACCGGGTGGCGAAGGCGGCCGAGCCGATCGTGTAGACGACCAGGACGTGCAGGGCCTCGCGCGCGCGGGACCCCGACACCCCGCCGCGGGCGAGCAGCGCGAGCATGACGTCGCCGAGGCGCTGGGCGTTCGGTCCCCGGGCGCCCTGGCGCGCGAGGTAGAACGGAACCAGGTCGGCGTGGGCAAGCAGCACCCGGTACGTCGATGCCATCAGCGCGTGAATCCCGACGGTGGGATCGCCGGCGTCGGGCGGCGAGGCCTCCACCGCGGCGAGCACGTCGTCGAGGGTGTCGTCGAGGAGCGCGGTCTTGGTCTCCACGTGGCTGTAGAGCGCGTTCGGGCTGACGCCCAGGCGTTCGGCCACCGCCCGCATGGTCAGGGCCTCGAGTCCGCGCTCGGCCAGCAGCTCGCGAGCGGCGGCGAGCACGCGGGCACGGGTGAGGCCGGCGCGCTGTCCAGGACTCCGAGGGCGTGGCATCTGTCCAATTGTACGGCGTTCAGCTATACTGTACGCCGTACAGCACACGAAGGAGGCCGACGCATGACCCAAGTCGCTCTGTTTCACTCCGTCCTCGGAGTTCGCCCCGGCGTCGAGGAGGCCGCCGAGCGCCTGCGGGCCGCCGGCCACGAGGTTCTCGTGGTCGACCAGTACGAGGGCCGGGTGTTCGACGACTACGAGGCGGCGGGCGCCTACGCGGAGTCGATCGGCTATCCGGAGCTCATGCGCCGCGCGGCGGCGGCCGTGGAGGCGCTGCCCGACGGGTTCGTCGCCGCCGGCTTCTCCAACGGCGGCGGCATGGCCGAGTTCGTGGCCACCCAGCGGCGGGTCGCGGGCGTTCTGATGATCTCCGGCGCCCTGCCGCTCGAGATGCTCGGCGCCGACGGCTGGCCGGCGGGCGCGCCCGCGCAGATCCACTACACGGAGCAGGACCCCCACCGACGGCAGGAGTGGGTCGACGCCGTCACAGCGGCGATCCGCGCCGCTGGCGCCCCGCTCGAGGTGTTCGACTACGCGGGCGACGGCCACCTCTTCACGGATGCGTCGCTGCCGAACGAGTACCAGCCCGACGCGGCGGCGCTGCTGTGGGAGCGTGTGCTGGCCTTCGCGCCGCTCGCCGGGGGTGCGTGAGGAGCGCCGTGGAGCTGCATCACGTCGTCGAGGGCTCCGGGCCGCCGCTCCTGCTGCTGCACGGCTTCCCGCAGACGCACGTCTGCTGGGACGCCGTGGCAGAGCTCCTCCGGGCGGACTTCACCGTAGTCCGTCCCGACCTGCCCGGCTACGGGGACAGCGCCGCCGCCGCTGCCGACGTCAGCAAGCACGCGATGGCGGGGGACGTGCTGGCGCTAATGCGCGGTCTCGGCCACGAACGCTTCGCCGTCGCGGGCCACGATCGCGGTGGGCTGGTCGGCCAACGTCTGGCGCTCGAGCACCCGGCGGCGGTCAGCTACCTCGCGATTCTCGACGTCGTGCCCGTGCTCGACATGTGGGAGTTCCTGGGCGCCGACGCGGCCCGCGCCGCCGATCACCTGTTCTTCCTCGCCCAGCAGTCCGATCTGGCCGAGCGGCTGCTCGCGGGGGCGCCGGAGGCATTCGGGGACTCGTTCCTCGACGGCTGGTGCGCCGTGGACGGCGCGATCTCGAGCGACGCGCGTGCCGCCTACCACCGCGCCTTCGCCCGCCCGGAGGGCATCCGCGGCGTCTGGAGGACTACCGCGCCGAAGCGACCGTGGACCTCGAGCACGACCGCGCCGACCGCGCCGCCGGGCTGCGCATCACCGCCCCGGTTTTCGTGCTATGGCAAGAGCCGGGGGGCACACGGGCGCCCTTTGACCCGCTCGCCGTGTGGCGGCGCTGGGCGCGTGACGTCACCGGCCACGGCGTCGATTGCGGACACTTCCTCCCTGAGGAGCGGCCGGACGAGGTCGCCGCCGCGCTCCGCAAGCTGGCCTGCGGGCGCTGAGGCAACCGCGTCGCTTCAAGTCGTACCCATACGGACATAAGGGACACGGCGACACGACCGAACGACGACCAGCGCGCGGTGCAGCGTCGGAGCGTGCGCCCTCAGCCTTCAGCTTTGCCTGGACGAGATTCGGCTCTGCGGCTCCCCGACTATCGTCTGACTCCCATGCCCCACGCCGAGGATCTTGGGCCCGCGTGCCGACCTTCGTACTGATCCCCGGCGCGGGCGCCGACCCGCTTGTGTACCGCGCCACCATCGAGGCGTTGGCCGCCCTCGGCCACGACGCCGTCGCGCCGCCGCTCCCGCTCGACGATCAGGAGGCGACTCCGAGCGATCACGCCGACGCCGTGGCCGACGCGGTGCCCAGAGCCGGCGAGCCCGTCGTCGTGGCGCAGTCCCTCGGCGCGTTCGCCGGTCCGCTCGTTACGACCCGGGTGCCCGTCGTGCGGCTCATTCTGCTCGCGCCGATGATCCCCACGCCGGGCGAGGCCGCCGGAGAATGGTGGGAGAACACGAGGCACGCGGAGGCGATCGCCGACGTGCTCGAGCGTCACGGCCAGATGAGCGCGTGGGGGCCCGAGGCCTTCTCGGAGGTCTTCCTCCACGTCGATCCCGAGGTGGCGCGGGAGAACGAGCGCTTCGATGGAGCGCCGGGGGCCGGCATGTTCAGCGAGCCGTGGCCCCTCGAGCGGTGGCCCGACGTCCCGACGCGCGTGCTCGTGCCCCGCGATGACCGGCTGTTCCCGCTCGCCTTCCAGACCCGCGTCGCGCGCGAGCGCCTCGGGCTCGAGATCGACCAGATCCCGGGCGGGCACCTCCCGATGCTCTCGCGCCCCGGCGAGCTCGCGGAGCGCCTCGTCGAGCTCGCCGGCGACCAGCAGTCCGGCGGCCTCCGGCTGCTCGAACTCGGCGAGCACGATCAAGCCTCGGGGGGCGACCGGGCCGCCTTCGTGGACGACCGCCCGCTCGCCGCACAGCCCCGCGAGCTCGGGCGCCGCCTCGGCCACCGCCGTCTCGCTCGGCCGGTTGAGCACGAGCCCGAGCGCGCCGTCGGTGTCGTGGTGGGCGACGAGGACCACGCTGCGGCTGAAGTTCGGGTCGGGCAGCGTCGGCTCGGCGACGAGCACATGTCCCTTGAGGGAATCCACGGGGAGTCGACGCGGGGGCCCGCCCTCGCCAGCGCGCGGACGGGCCCCCGCGGCTGTTACTTGAGCTCGACCGTGCCGCCCGCCTCCTCGAGGTCGGCTCTGAGCTTGTCGGCCTCCTCGCGCTCGATGCCCTCCTTGACCGGCTTCGGCGCCTCGTCGACGAGCGCCTTGGCCTCCTTGAGGCCGAGGCCCGTGGCTGCGCGAACGACCTTGATGACCTGGATCTTCTTGTCGCCGGGCCCGGTGAGGACGACGTCGACCGTGGTCGACTCCTCCTCCTCGGGCGCCGCCTCGACCGCGCCGGGAGCGCCGGCAGCCGGGGCCGCCGCGGCGACCGCGGTCGCCGAGACGCCGAACGTCTCCTCGAGCGCCTTGATGCGCTCGGACAGCTCGAGCACGGAGATTCCCTTGAGCTCGTCGATCCATTCTTCGGTGCTGGTGGCCATGAGGCCCTCCTTCTCTTCTCTCTTGTCGCCCCGGAGGGCGCCTATTCCTGGTTCGCGTCCGCGCCCTCGGCGGGCGCCGGCTGCTCTTCCTCGGCGGCCGCGGCCTCTGAGACCGGGTCGCCCGGCGCCTCAGCCGCGGCCGCGGGCTCGGGCTCCGGCGGCGACTCCGAGGCGGTCTCGCTATCCGCGGCGGTCTCGCCCTCCTCGGCGCTCCCGGCCGCCGGCGGCGCGCCGCCGCCCACGAGCCCCTGCTCCTCCATCTGTCGCAGCTGGCTTCCGAGCCCGGAGATGAGGCCGGCGAGCCCCCGCACGAGCCCGCTCAGCGGCGAGGCCGTGACCCCGACGAGCTGCCCGTACAGGGCGTCGCGAGAGGGCAGGCGGGAGATGGCCTCGACGTCCTCGGCGCTCAGGGCGTCCCCGTTCAGCGTTCCGCCCTTGAACACGAGCAGCCCGTGCTCGCGGCGGAAGGCGGCGAGCGCCTTGGCCACGGTCGCGGCGTCGCCGCGCACGAAGGTCAGCGCGGTGGGCCCCTCGAGCAGGGTCTTGAGCCCGTCGGCACCGGCCTGGTCGACGGAGCGCAGGCCGAGGCGGTTCTTGATCACGCGAAAGCTCGCGCCCGCCTCGTCGAGGCGCGCGCGCAGGTCGGCTGACTGCTTGACCGAGATCCCGCGGTAGTCGATCGCGAAGATCGCGTCGGCGGCGTCGATCTGGCGCGCGACCTCCTCGATCACGGCCGCCTTATGGTCTCTGTTCATGTCGGTCTTCTCCGGTTGGGGCCTCGCGTCCTCAGACCACGCAGACTCGGGCCGGCGCGCCGCCACGGGCGCTGGAGAGCCGATCCGCCTGCTTCGGGCTTACGCGCGACGCCTCGGGGTCGAGGGCGCCGCGGGCCGAAGGTCTGGGGCGCGCTTCGCTGGAAGCTCGCCGCCTAGGCTACCGCGGCGGCCTCGTCGACGATGTTGCGAGTGCGCGAGGGGTCCACGCGCACGCCGGGACCCATCGTCGTCGTCAGGGTGATCGAGCGCAGGTAGCGGCCCTTGGCCGCGGCGGGCTTCGCGCGCATCAGCTCCTCGATGAAGGCGGCGTAGTTCTCGAGCAGCGCCCGCTCGTCGAAGTCCGTCTTGCCGATCGGCAGGTGGAGGATGGCCGAGCGGTCGGTGCGGTACTCAACTCGACCGGCCTTCGACTCCGAGACGGCCCGGGCGATGTCCGGGGTAACCGTGCCGACACGCGGATTGGGCATCTTGCCCTGGGGTCCGAGGATGCGTCCGAGGCGGCCGACGACCGGCATCATGTCGGGCGTGGCGATCGCGATGTCGAAATCGGTGAAGCCGCCCTGCACGCGTTCGGCGAGGTCCTCCCCGCCCACCACGTCAGCGCCGGCCTCCTCGGCCTCGCGGGCCTTGTCGCTCGTGGCGAACACGGCCACCGTGACCGTCCGCCCGAGGCCGTTCGGGAGGCTGATCGTGCCGCGCAGCTGCTGGTCGGCGTGGCGGACGTTAAGCCCGGTGCGCACATGGGTCTCGACGGTCTCCGAGAACTTCGCCGACTGGATCTCCCGGATCAGGCCGATCGCCTCGACGGGCGAGTACTCACGCTCGCGATCGATCTTCGCGAGCTGGTCGAGGTAGCGCTTTCCGTGCTTGGCCATCAGGAGCTCACCTCCACGCCCATCGATCGGGCCGTCCCGGCGACGATTTTCGCCGCCTGGTCGAGGTCGCGGGCGTTCAGGTCCGGCATCTTGGTCTGGGCGATCTCGCGCACCTGGTCGTGGGTCAGGCGAGCGACCTTCTCGCGATGAGGCTCGGCCGAGCCCTTGTCGATCCCGGCGGCCTCCTTGATCAGGACCGCCGCCGGCGGCGTCTTCGTGATGAAGGTGAACGATCGGTCCTCGAAGACCGTGATCTCCACGGGGATGATGCGCCCCGCCTGGTCCTGGGTCTGCGCGTTGAACGCCTTCGTGAACTCCATGATGTTGACGCCGTGCTGGCCGAGAGCCGGGCCGACAGGGGGGGCCGGGTTGGCCTGGGCACCGGGGACCTGGAGCTTGATGAGGGTGAGGACCTTCTTGGCCATGGCTAGACCTTCTTGACCTGGTCGAAGCCGACCTCGACCGGCGTCTCGCGCCCGAAGATCGACACCAGCACCTTGAGGCGCGCCGCGTCCTCATTGACCTCGGAGATCTCGCCCGAGAAGTCAGAGAGCGGACCCGAGACGACCTTGACGGACTCGCCGATGGTGAACTGGGCGCGAGCTCGCGGGCGCTCGGCACTCTCGCGATGAAGGAGGCGGTCGATCTCGACCTGGTTGAGCGGGACCGGGCGGTTCGAAGCGCCAACGAAGCCGGTGACCCCCGGGGTGTTCTTGACGAGCCCCCACGAGTCCTCGTTCAGGTCCATGTTCACGAGAACGTAGCCGGGCATGGTCCGCCGCTCGACCTGGACCTTCTGACCGTCCTTCATCTCCGAGATCTGCTCCATGGGGATCACGATCTGGCGCACATGACGCTCCTGTCCGAGCGAGGTCACCCGGTGCTCGAGGTTGTGCTTGACCTTGTTCTCGTGCCCGGAATAGGTGTTGACGGCGTACCAGCGGAACATGAGCGTGGCAGTCTAGGCGGTGGCTTTGGCGGGGCGGGCCGGTGCGGCGGGCCTAGAGGATCGCCTGCACGAGGCCAGAGAAGATTGCGTCGAGCAGCCCGAGGTAGGTGCCGGCGATGACCACGAAGCCGAGCACGATCCCCGTGAGCGTGGTGACCTGCTGGCGATTCGGCCATTGGACGCGCTGGAGCTCGGCCCAGGAGGCGATCAGGAAGGCGACGACCTTGCCTCGATCGCGTCCGGTCTGCTCCTCTTCCTCGGCCTCGCCGACGGTCTCCGGGGAGGCCGCGGCATCCGACTCCGACTCGGGGTCGGCGAGGAGAGGGGGCGGCGGGGACTCGAGGACCGTGTCCGAGCGGCCGATCGCCTCGGGAGGGGCGTTTGCGGCCAGGTCGGCCCCGGTCTGAGGCTCGAGGCCGGGGGGAGCGATGTTGGGCCGCGAGCCGTCGGCCTCCGCCCCGTCGTGCTCAGAGGGGGTCCCGCTGGCTTGCTCCTCGCGGAGTGCGTCGGGGTCCGGAGCGCCGGGCGCGCGCGCCCCTCCGTCGGAGAGACGGGCCGCGCGCCGCTCGGCCTGGCGCTGCTTGGCGCGTTGTCGGTTGCGAGCCATCGGCTCGACCTATCTCCTCGCGCGGGCGCGGAGACTCGCACCCGGCTCGGGCGCGAGCCGGGGCCTCACCGCGTCTCCTTGTGCGGTGTGTGCTTCGCGCACCACCGGCAGTACTTGCTGAACTCGATCCGTCCGGGATCGTTGCGCTTCGACTTCTCGGTCTGGTAGTTGCGGCGGCGGCACTCCTCGCACGCGAGGGTGACGCCGATTCGCACGTCTCCGCGAGCCATGTGCTCCTCGTGTCTGTCGGTCGGTCGCGACGGGGCGCGAGGACTCCTCCTCCACCCCGCGAGGTCGCTCGAGTCTAGCGACCCTCGCCGGGCTCACGGGGCGCGCCCTCCCGGCTCTGGCGCAGACGATCGCGCAGAAGCCAGAGGCCGACGACCGCGAACGGGGCCAGGTACACGAGCGTGACGCTCCAGTGGCCGGTGTGGGCGACGGGCAACATCGATAACCGAGCCTAGCCGGGTTGCCGTCGGGCGCGAGGCGCTCAGATGACGCACCGCGCATAGGCTTCGAGACCATGGAGGTCGGTCCGGTGGAGATCCGCGTGCTCGGGTGCCTCGTCGAGAAGCAGCGCACGACGCCCGACGCCTATCCGCTCTCCCTCAACGCCCTGCGCGTCGCCTGCAACCAGGCGACCAACCGCGAGCCGGTGGTCGAGTACGACGACGCGACGATCAGGGCGGGGCTGGAGCGCCTCGCGCGCAAGCGCTGGGCGCGCATGGCGAGCGGGCAGGGAAGCCGCGCGCCCAAGTACCGGCACCTGCTGTCGGAGACGCTCGACCTCCCCGAGGACGAGCTATCGCTCCTCGCCATCCTCATGCTGCGGGGCTCGCAGACGCCCGGCGAGCTCAAGCAGCGGGGTGAGCGGCTTCACGCCTTTGGCGACCTCGGGTCCCTCGAGGCGGCCCTCGACCGGCTGATCGAGCGGCGGCACGCGCGCCGGCTCGAGCGCCGGCCGGGACAGAAGGAGGAGCGATACGCGCAATTGCTGGGAGCGGCGCAGGGCGAGGAGCCCACGGCGGCTTCCCAACTGCCTACCGCGCCGGCCTCTCCGGAGGCCGAGGCCGCCACCGAGGTCCACCCGCAACGGGAGGATGAGAACTCCGAATCCGTCGAGCGCCGCCTTGGACGGCTCGAGGAGGACGTGGCCGCCTTGCGGGAGGCGCTGGCGGCGCTCGAGCGCGAGCTCGGCGCATAGGGCTCGGCCTTCGGAGAGCCCGGAAGGCCAGTGACGCAAGAGACCCGCGCAAGTGCGCGGGTCTCTCCGCGGAGGGCACCGATCTCCGCCGGTGCGGGGATCCGGCCCGTCCTACTCGTCTTCCTCGGCGTCACCTTCGGTGCCGAGCACCTTGAAGTCACGATCGAGGTGCACGTCTACCTGGCTGCCGTCCTCGCGGGTGATTTCGATCTCGTAGGCGCCTTCCTCGTCGCCTTCCTCGGTCCCGGTGACACGGCCACCTTTGGTGTGATCGAGCGCCGCGGCGCCCGCCCTCTCGAGTGGCCGGGCTGTGATGGCCTTGTCGGGGCCTTCCTCGCGATCCTCGGCATCCCGAGCGTCATCGCGCTCGGCCTCCTGCGACTGCGGGGGCTGCCCCCCGGCGGGCCTCTCGTCGCCAGCCGCGCCGGCGATGGCGGCACCGCCGATGGAGAGCGCCACGAGTGCCATGGCGGCTACGAACATGCCCTTGATCTTGTCGGGCATCGATGCTCCTTTCGGTTGATTGACCGTCACGGACGACCGTAAGGGCCCGAACTGAAGGGACCCTGAGAGCGTGCGCGACAATCGAGGGGGAGCGCGGCCGGTATCCTTGCCCTAGCAATCATGTCCTCCCCCTCGACATCGGATCCCGCCGCCGCCCGCCCGCACCCCGTCGGCGAGGAGCGGCTGGCGCGGTTCTCGGAGGTCGAAGCCGAGGTGTGGATCGGGCTGCTGGAGACGCACAAGCGGCTCACGCGGGCGCTCAACGCCGAGCTCGAGGCAGAGCATGGTCTCAGCCTCAGCGGCCTCGAGTTGCTCGCGCGCCTGTCCGCGGCGGAGAAGGAGGTGCTGCGGCTCACGGACCTCGCGGAGCGCGCTGGACTCAGCCTCAGTCGCGTATCGCGCATCGTCGACACCCTCGAGGCCCGCGGGCTCGTCGAACGCCGCTGCTGCCCCGAGGACAAGCGCGCCCGCAACGCCGGCCTGACCGCCGCGGGCGTCGAGCTACTCGAGGCGGCGCAGGCCACCCACGCCGCTGACGTCCAGGCCAAGTTCTTCGCCCAGGTCGAGCCGGACGAGCTGGCCGCGCTCGCCGCGGTGTTCAGGCGCCTATCGCCCGGCGCGGCCTCGAGCTGCACCTAGCCCTAGCGCCGGACCGGCCCTCTTTCGCCCACGCCCTCTCGCTTGCGTGCGCAAGCAATTTGCTATAGTTGCGCTAGCAAACTTGCTAAGGCAAGCAAACGGCTACAGAAGGAGCCTCACCATGGCCACCGCCACCCCCACGCCGACCCTCGTCCCCACCGGCACCTGGGTCGCCGACGCCGCTCATTCCAAGGCCGGGTTCAGTGTCAAGCACATGGGCATCACCACCCGTGCGCGGAGAGTTCACGGAATTCGAGGTGCGCGCTCGAGATCACCGACGACCTCTCCACCGCCAAGGCCTACGGCTCGGCAAGGGTCGGCTCCGTCGACACCAACGAGGAGCATCGCGACGACCACCTGCGGTCGCCCGACTTCTTCGACGCCGAGGCCTATCCCGAGATGACGTTCGCCTCGACGCGCATCGAGGCGGTCGACGACGAGACCTTCGACATCACGGGCGACCTGACCCTCCACGGCGTCACCCAGGAGATCGTCCTCCACGCCGAGGTCCAGGGCACTGACGTCGACCCGTGGGGCAACGACCGGGTCGGCCTCGAGGTCACGGGTCAGCTCTCCCGCGGCGACTACGGCATGAGGTTCAACCAGGCGTTGGGCAGCGGGAACATGGTCGTCAGCGACAAGGTCAAGCTCGCCCTGGACGTCTCGGCCGTCCGGCAGGCATAGTCGCGGGACCTGAACGCCTCGGGCCGGCGGCGCGCCACTGCGCTGCCGGCTCCGGCCGCCGCGTTCCGACCGACGGCCACGCCGAGAGCCGTAGCGCCTGGAGGCGCGCCTCAGCCATCTCCGGCGCCCGCAGACCTCCAGGCTCGAAGCAGGCGCCTGCAGGCAAGCCATATAGAGCCCAGTGCCGGACTCGAACCGGCGACCCCTTCCTTACCATGGAAGTGCTCTACCAGCTGAGCTAACTGGGCGCGCGCCTCAGCCTAGCGCGGCCCGGACGCCGCCGCGACGACTGGTCGACCGCGCGCAGCGGCACCGGCCGAGGCCGCCTCTCGGCCCTCCGTCGCCTGGCGGACCTGCGGCTATCGCCGAGCGCTTCGCGACGCCTTCGGCGAGCACGAAGCGGCCAGGCCCGATCCTGCGCGCGAGCCAGTGGGGGGAGCAGGATTCGAACCTGCGTAGGCGTAGCCAACGGGTTTACAGCCCGTCTCCTTTAACCACTCGGACATCCCCCCGGTGGACGCTCGAGTCTAGATGAGCCAGCCCCGCCGAAAGCGGGGGCCCGGGCCCGGGCCGCGTGCTACGACGCCCCGCGCAGCCGCTCCGCCTCGGGCAGCAACTTGAGCTTGCGCAGCGTCTGGGTCTCGATCTGGCGGATGCGCTCGCGGGTGACCCCGAAGGCGTGACCGACCTCCTCGAGCGTGCGCGGCTCGTCGTCGTCGAGGCCGTAACGCATCACGAGCACGCCGCGCTCACGTTCGCCGAGCGCCGCGAGCACGCGAATCAGGGTCTCGCGACGTACGTTGTCGAACGTCTGGTCGAGCGGCGAGGCCGAGCCCTCGTCCTCGATCAGGTCGCCGAGCTCCGCGTCCTCCCCGTCGCCGATCGGACGCTCCAGCGAGATCGGCGACTGCGCGATGCGCTTGAGCTCCCTGACCTCGCGGACGGGGCGGTCGAGGGCGGCGGCGAGCTCTTCGCCCGTCGGCTCGCGGCCAAGCTGCTGGACGAGCTGGCGCTCGACGTGGCCGAGCTTGGTGACTCGCTCGGCCATGTGCACGGGGATGCGGATGGTCCGCGCCTTGTCGGCGATCGCGCGGGTGACCGCTTGGCGGATCCACCAGGTCGCGTAGGTGGAGAGCTTGTAGCCACGGCGATAGTCGAACTTCTCGACCGCGCGGATCAGCCCGAGCGACCCCTCCTGGATCAGATCGAGGAAGCTGAGCCCTCGTCCCATGTAGCCCTTGGCGATCGAGACGACGAGCCTGAGGTTGGCCTCGATCATGTGCTGCTTGGCCGCCATGTCGCCGCGCTCGATGCGGGCCGCGAGAGAGATCTCCTGGTCGGGCGTGAGCAGCCCGACGCGCCCGATCGAGCGCAGGTAGAGACGCAACGAGTCGAGGCTCGGCTCGGCGGTCAGGTCGAGGTCCGACGGCGCTGCGGCCCCGCCGTCGAGCTCATCGCCGGTTCTCCCACCGTCGGCTTCGCCTCCGCCCGGCGGCAGCGGCTCGCCCGCGGCCGTCTGCAGCTCGATCCCCTGCTCCACGAGGTAGGCGTGCAGGGCGCGCACGTCGTCCGGGGTCACCTCGACGTCGGAGAGGCAGGACGCGACCTCGTCGACGCTCAGGAAGCCGCGCTCGTGGCCGAGGAGCACGAGCCCGCGGACCTCGTCGGTGTCGATCGGAGCGGGGATGTCCCGCTCGGCGACCGATCCGCTCCGAATGTCTGCGCTCATGGTTCCCCCGGTGGGAGGCGGGGCCACTATACCGCTGGTCGCGGCCGGAGGCGGTTCGGGCCGACGGGTATGGTGATTCACGCCGTGACCGACCTCGCCACCCGTCTTCCCAGCGCGATACCGGACGTACAGGCCGGCCGGCCGCAGACCCGGCTCGCCCTCTCCCACGTCGGGGTGACCGGGGTCGAGAAGGCGGTGCGCCTCGGCCCGCCGGGCGCCGAACTCTCCCTCTTCTCGGTCATCGACTGCTCGATCGACCTCGGCGCCGTGGAGCGCGGAGCCCACATGTCGCGCTTCGACGAGGCGGTCGAGGAGGCGATCGACGAGGTCGTGTCGGTGGGGCATCTTCGCGCCGAGGACCTCGCCGCCGGCATCGCCGAGCGGGTTCGAGAGCGTCAGGGAAGCTGTCGCGCCGAAGCGCGGTTGACCCTCCCCCACCCGCGTATTCGCCGGGCACCGGTGTCGGGGGCGCAGAACCAGGAGCTGTACACCCTGCTCGGGGCGGCGGTGGCTCGAGAGGGCGGTACGCGGCGGGCGGTCGGGGTCCGCGCGCAGGGAATGACCGCCTGCCCGTGCGGTCAGGCCATGGCCACGGCCGACGCGCGTGAGCGGCTGGCAGCCGAGGGCTTCGACGGCGACGACATCGAGCAGGTGCTCGCCTGCGTCCCCGTGGCGACGCACAACCAGCGCGGAATCGGAACTCTGTGGATCGGCCTGGCGGACGGCGACGCCGTCGAGCCCGTCGAGCCCGATGCGCTGCTGGCGATCGTCGAGTCCTCGATGAGCTCGGAGGTCTACGAGCTGCTCAAGCGCGCTGACGAGGCCCACATCATCGAAAAAGCCCATCGCCGACCGCGGTTCGTCGAGGATTGCGTGCGCGAGATGGTGCGGATGGCGGTCGAGCGCTTCGGGCACCTCGGCCCGACCGCCTTTCTCCGTGCTCGCCAGGAGAATCTCGAGACGATCCACCAGCACAACGTGATGGCTCGGCGCGACGGGTTGCTCGGCGAGCTCGCGCGAGAGCTCCGCGGCGACGGCGCCGCGGCAGCCACCTGGGAGCTCGGGACCTGGCTGAGCGCCGATTAGCGGTTAGGCGAAGTGGCTAGTCGTACTTTCGATTAGTCTCGGCGATTCTTCCTTGCGCCGCCGGCCTGGAAACCGAGATGAGGAGCATGGATTACAGCCCCTCCTCCCCAGACCTCAAGCTGTCCCAGGACGCGAGGATCGTCCTCGCCCTTGCCCGCACGTCGCTCCCATTCACGATGTCGCGCACCGAGGAGGCTGAGCGCTGGCTGCGTGTGCTCCGCATGCACGGCCACATCGGCGCGGCGCTGCAGTCCCTCGGGGTGCCCGAGGCCCCGCTCGAGGGAGCAAGCGACACCCGGCCAGCCCACGGGCGCTTTGAGGACGGGCGCCGCCACGACGCCACCGTCGCGCGGGTGTGCTGTCGCGCTCTCGACTTCGCCTCCCAGAGCGGGGCGGAGACCATGGGCACCGTGCACATTCTGTTCGCGGTCTTCGCGGTCTACGGCTGGGCCTTCGACCACGAGCTCTACCGGCGAGGCACCTGCCGCGACGAGGTCTTTGGGGAGCTTGCGGGCGAGCCGGTGGCGAGCGTCGTCGCCGCTTGATCCGGCGCCGGCGCGGCCACATCGCCCGCTCCCGGCTCGTCTCGGGGGCTCGGCGGTCGCTCCAGGCGCTTCTTCAGGCCGGCGAAGTACTCGACACCCGATACCACGGTGAGAAGAACGGCGGCGTAGACGATCACCAGCACCCACCACGCATCGGCGTCCGGCGCGAGGATGAGGGTGAGCACCGCGGCGATCTGGACCAACGTCTTGCGCTTGCCGAGCACGCTGGCCGAGATGACGACGCCCCGGCGGCCGGCGTAGAACCTCATCCCGGTCACCGCCAGCTCGCGAACGATGACGGCGGCGGCGACCCAGGCCGCCAGCCGCTGCTGGCCGACGAGCACCACGAGCGCCGCGGCGACCAGAACCTTGTCGGCGATCGGGTCGACGAGCTTGCCGAAGTCGGTCACGTCCTCGCGGGCGCGCGCGATGTGGCCGTCGAGGGCGTCGCTCGCGGCCAGCGCGCCGAAGAGGCCGGCGGCGAGCGGCGCGGAGCCGCCGCGGCGGGCGTCGAGCATGGCGACGACGACGAGCGGCACGAGCGCCATCCTCCCGAGGGTGATGGCGTTGGGGAGGTTGAGCGAGGGCGACCGCACTTGGGTGTTCAGCCGCTCGCGGTCGTGTGGCGCCGCCGCATTCGCCACTCGATGCCGACCGAGCTGCCGAACGGGGTGAGCAGGACGGCTGCGGCGAGGATCGGCCAGGCGAGCGCGCCGCGCACGCAGGCGACGTAGATCACCCCGCAGAGGGTGAGAAAGCCGATCCCGTGGGTCAGGCCGAGGACGAACTTGGCGGTGTCGTCGACGTCGCCGAGCCAGACGACGAGGAGCGTGGCGAAGACGGCGGACTCGACGTGGGTGAAGGCGCGGACGAAGGCGGGGAGCGACATGGGTGGCTGCGAGGTTAGGCGAGCGGGTGACCGTTGGTACGGTCCCCGGGGTCGTGCAGGACGGCTTCCGGGTCAGGAGAGGGGTGCTGGCGGCTTGTTGCGCGGTCCTCGCGTGCACCGGTCTTTCCGCCTGCGCCGGCTCGACAGAAGGACAGGGACCGGCACTCGGGTGACCCGGGTGATCGACGGCGACACGGTCGAGATGGCGCGCGTTGGGCGGGTGCGGCTGATCGGTGTCGACGCCCCCGAGCAGGGCGGTGCTATGAGAATGCCGCGACCCGCTTCACGCGGGACCGCCTGGAGGGGCAGATGGTGCGGTACCAGTTCGGGGCGGAGCGCAAGGACCGCTACGACCGCACGCTCGCCTATCTCACTGGGGCGGGAGACATGCACAACCGCGCGCTCCTGAGCGAGGGCTACGCGAGGGTCCTGACGATCCCCCAGAACGGCAGGTACGAGTCGACCTTCGAGAAGGCGGAGGGCGAAGCCAAGGCCACGGACGCCGGGCTGTGGAGGACGTGCGACCGCGACCGGATCGAGGCGAGGCGCGCGGGCGCCCGGCGAGAGCGACCGGCAGAGAAGGAGTCGGCCGGTGCCGAAGAGGGCGCCGGCGGCGGGAGCTGCTCGCCTTCCAGTGCCTGTCCCGGGAAGCGCGACGGCGACCGGGACGGGTGCTACTGCGCGTGAATTGGCCCCCTCGCGGGTCCGCCCGCCGGCGCCCCGATGAGACTCAGCGAAGAGCGTGCCCAGCGGCTCGTCGTCGAAGGCAACGGGCTAGCGCTTGCCCCGAGCCCCGATCCGAACCGGTCGGTGCGGCGCTGTAGTGCGGGCGGTGCCAGAGCCGGGCTAGCCGCATGCGCGGCACCGGCGTGTTAGGCTCGCAGCCGCCAGAGTCAAATCACGGTCAGTCGAGGCCGTTGGGGCGTAGAAGAGGAGAGGGGGCAAGGTGATGAGAACATGACGGGCTGGATCGTGGGAATCGCGCTCGGTTTGGTTGTGGTGATAATCGTCGTGCTGCTCGTGGGCACGCTCATCGCCACCGCCTCCCAGATCCGCAAAGAGGCACGGGAGGCGCGCGGCTCGCTCGAGCGCGTACGTGAATCCACCGCTCCTCTCCATGGGGTGGACGGCGTGAACGCCTCCGCCACGGGTGTCCTCGAAGGGGCGAGGGCTGCACGAGCAGTCCTGGGAGGTTGAGATGGGTATCTGGGTGGCAACTCTTATCGGCGGGGCCGTCGTGCTCCTTGCGGTACTCGGCCTCCTGACGGTGCTCTACCTTGTCGTTCGGGGGATCGATGATGCCGTCGCTGAGCTCATCGACCCGGCAGAAGGCGTCAGGGGCAATACGGCCAAGATCCTCGACCTCCTGACGACGGCAAGGGTATTGAACGAGATCAAGGAGGAAGCCTTGATCCACGACGAGTTCCTGGCGACGCGATGAGTACGACCCTGCTGACCATCTTGAGCCTCGTCGAGATCGTGGTCCTCGTGGCCGTGCTCGCTCTCTTTCTTCACCTGCTTGCCGGGCGCCTGCGCGCGATCGCCGACAAGCTCGCCCTCCTCGGCAGCGCGGTGTCCCAGATCGAGAAGGACCTCGGGATCTTGAAGGTGGGCGCGCCAGTTATCAACACCCGGCTGCGAACCATCGTTGAGGTGCTTCCGGGTGTGACCGCGAAGGCCCAGCGTCTCGCGAGGCGCTGAACGACGATGATGATCGCCCGGCGTTCAAGTCAAGCTAGGAGACAGTTATGATCGTCCTGTGGGTCGGCAGCGCCGTACTGCTGCTGGTGATCGTTCCCGTCGTTGTCGTGCTACTCGGTCGGGTCGCGGCACCGGTCGCGGAGATCGAGCGTGCGGCACATAATCTCGCGGGACGAGCCGAATCGATCGTCTTGCTCCTCGATGCGGTCAACGAGCTGCCCGAGACGCGGCGGCTCGTCGGTCAGACGGGCTCTGAGGTGGGGCGGTATGGCGGGGCGCTGGACGATGTCTTGTAACAACCTGGGAGGAGTGCGATGACCGCTGCGATTGTCGTGACCGTTCTCGTAGTAACGATCACCGTACTTGTCCTCGCCGTGTCCCTGCTCAGGATCGCGTTGATGCTCCGGCGCGCCCTCTCCTCGTTGAGGGGGGTCAATCGGAGCCTGAAGGCCATCCCCTCCAAGGCCGAGCCGGCCGCGCCGATCATCCAGGCCCTCAACACCGATCTCGGCAACGCACGTAGTCTGCTCGAGGATCTGCTCAGTCGGAAGCGACAGGCCGGAGCGCGTCCACTCGTTTCAGGAGCACCCAAGCCTCCACCAGGGCCGGGCAAGGTCGGTTAACGCATAGGTCGATCGCCTGGCTGTCCCAGGTGGTCCGTGACCAAGCCGACCCCCCGTGGCGCGGTCGATCATCTTCGTCTTCCAGCGGGCGCGACGATCCGGTCGCCGCCCGCACTGGGTTTCCTCTCGGCCTACAGGCCTCGACACTCGAGGCCTGTAGGCGTGTCGCCTCGCCGGCTCTACATCCCCCTCATCTTGAGGTACCTCCGGAGCTCCGGAAGCTGATACAGGAAGAGGAGGGCGACGACCAGCAACAGCACGACGCCAACAGCGATGAAAACGATGGCAACAGCGCTCATACAACAACCTCCCTTTCGCCCGCGCGCGCAACCCGCTGGGTTGAGGGGGCGAGTCTCGCGCGACTACATCGCGCCGATCTGCAGATATGTACGGACTCCCGCACCGGTGGCATAGTACCGCCGATCGACCCGCAGCCTCCTGCAGGCCACTTGCCTTGCAGGCGTTCACACCGCAATGTGGCGGTTCAACCAGCCAGACTGGGCGGGAGCGGCCCGACGACAGGTCGGCCGACGTCTGCGCAATCCCGTCATAGCCGACGGAGGGATCCGAGCCCTCGGCCCGCACTTCGATGAGCGGATACCGGGGGACTGGCGGTCAACCGCTCGCGGTGCTCGATTGGCGCGGATGGGTGCGCCGAGAGCCTGCTAGGCCGTGGGACTGCCGAGTCGCTCCGTTTGGTGAGAGGGGCGCGCGTCGAAAAGTCGTCGACGACCGCGCCTTAGCGGTTTCGATTCAGCGAGACCTTCTCGGCAAATGCCTCAACCCTCCGCGCCGTCCTCCCCTTGCGTGAACCTAGCGAAGCAGCTAGGGTCGACCCGCACCCGAGGAGGAGGACCGCCGGATGGCGATCAGCATGCTTCAGGAGATGCCGAACAACACCCTTGAGAACTACGACACCGTGAGCAGCAAGGCGGGCATCGAGAGCGACCCGCCCGAGGGACTGATCTTCCACACTGCCGCTGAGCTGGAGGGCGGCGGAGTGCGGATCTTCAACGTGTGGGAGTCGCGTGAGGCCTTCGAGCGCTTCCAAGAGGAACGGCTCCTCCCCGCGTTACGGGAGCACTTTGGGGAACTGCCCCCGCCTCCCGAGCAGAAGATCACGGAAGTGCACCACCTCGTGACGCCCTCTCTCTAGCGCTCTCAGCCCTGGCCGAGCTCGACGCTTCGAAAGAAGACCCCGCTCTTGCGGGGCTTTCTCGAGAGCCGACGCGGGGACTCGAACCCCGGACCCCCACTTTACGAGAGTGGTGCTCTACCAACTGAGCTACGTCGGCGCCGGCGGCGAGTCTAGCCCCGCATCCCTCGCCGACGCAGGAAGACGGCCTACGTCGCCGTCCCGACCGACCACCCGAGCCGAAACCCGAGCGCCGACAGCGCGAGCTCCTCGGTCACGTTGAGCTCGAGCGACGCCCGCGCCTCCTCGCACAGCTCGACCGCCGCTCGCAGCGCCCGCTCGTCGCGCCCGGCCGCGACCGCGGCCAGCCGCTCGAGGCGGTCGACGGCCAGCACCGCCGAGTCGGCCCCCGCCGCGAGGCATGCGAGATCGCGTAAGAGCAGAGCCGCGAGGGTCAGGCCGAGGTCGAGCACTTCCGTCCTCGCGCGCCGGCCGTCGCGCTTGGCCGCCTCCTCGAAGTCGCGCTCGAGGGCACGCCGCTCGCGGTCGCGCGGCTCGGACTCGAGGCGGCGGGCGGCGGCCTCTCCGACGGTCTCCTCCGCCTCGGCGCGCCGGGTCTCGGCGCGCGCGAGCAGGGCGCGCCAGGGCTCCGGGGCGTCAGGCTCGGCGCCGGCCACATCCTCGTCACCGGCTATCCCCAGGATCCAGCGCTCGACGTCGGCACGCAGCGCCTCGCCCTCCTCGGAGGCCAGGAAGCCGGCTCGCGATCCGTCGCCGAGCGCGAGCCGCCCGCAGGCCGCCGCGCGTCGGGCCGGCACGGCGCCGGCCTCGAGCCGAGCGGCGATCCGCTCGGGTGCCAGCGGATCGAAGCGCACGAGCTGACAGCGTGATACCACCGTCTCGAGCACCCGCCCGAGCGACTCGCTCAAGAGGATCAGGTGCGCGAACGGCGGCGGCTCCTCGAGCGTCTTCAGCAACCGGTTGGCGACCTCGTCGTTCATGGTCTCGACCCGCTCGAGGACGAAGACGCGGCGCTCGGACTCGAACGGCGTCCGGCCGGCGGCAGCGACCACCGGCTCGTCGACGTCGCCGACCCGCATCACATGCGCGCCCGTCGGGCGCACCCAGGTAAGGTCGGGGTGCGATCCCGCGAGGGCGCGCCGGCGTGCGCCCTCGGCGTCCGGCGCTCCCGCGGCGAGCAGCTCGGCGGCGACGGCACGGGCGGCGGTGCGCTTGCCCGTGCCCGCGGGCCCGTGGAAGAGGTAGGCGTGCGATGGATCGGCCCCGGGTTCGAGCGCGGCACCGAGGACCATGCGCGCGTGCGGCTGCTCGGCCGTCCCGGGGAGCGGAGCGCCGGGCCCAGCGGCGATGTCGGTCACGCCAGCGCCCCCGCGCGCGCGACCTGAACCTCCGCGAGCACGTCGGCGTGGACCTCCTCGGCCGGGCGGTCGGCGTCGATCCGCCGCCAGCGCTCGGGGTCGGCCTCGGCCAGTCGCTCGTAGGCGGCGAGCACGGCGTCCTGGAGCGCCCGCCCCTCGGCCTCGAAGCGGTCGACCTCTCCATCGCGGGCCGCGGCGGCGCCCGCGTCGATCCCGAGCAGGAAGGTCAGGTCGGGCTGGAGGCCGCCGGTCGCGAGGCGGTTGACCGCCGCGACCTCCTCGACACCCACGCCGCGCCCCTCGCCCTGGTAGGCGAGCGAGGAGTCGAGGTAGCGATCGGAGGCGACCACCCGTCCCGCCTCGAGCGCCGGCCGGATCACGCGCGCGACGAGCTCCGCCCGCGCCGCCGCGAACAGGAGCGCCTCGGCCTCGGGACCAACCCCGACCTCCGGGTCCTTTAGGAGCTCGCGCACTCGCTCCCCGACCGCCGTCCCCCCCGGCTCGCGCACCGCGATCGCCGCGTCGCCGAGCGCCTCGGCCAGGAGCCGCGCCTGGGTCGTCTTGCCGGCACGGTCGATGCCCTCGAAGGTGACGAAGAGGCGGCCCATGCCAGCGAAGCTACCAGTGCGGTCAGCGGCGCTTGCGGGGCCTTCGACCGCCCCTATGATTCCACCGCTCATGCGTGCCCTCGTCACCGGTGGAGCCGGCTTCATCGGCTCGAATGTCGTCGACGGCCTGCTTGCGCGCGGCGACGAGGTGACCGTGCTCGACAACCTGTCGACCGGCCGGCTCGCCAACCTCGAGAAGGCCCGCGGCCACGGGGTCGATCTCGTGGAGGAGGACGTCCGCGACGCGGCCGCGGTGGCGAAGCTCTTCGAGCGCGTGCGCCCGGATGTCGTCTTCCACCTCGCCGCCCAGATCGACGTACGGCGCTCGGTCGCCGATCCCGTCTTCGACGCACGCATCAACGTCGAGGGGACGATCAACGTGCTCGAGGCGGCGCGGGGCACGGAGGTGGCGCGCTTCGTCAACAGCTCGACGGGCGGGGCGATCTACGGAGAGGGCCGGATCCTGCCCGCCGCCGAGGACCACCCGGTCGCGCCCGAGGCCGGATACGGCCAGTCGAAGTTCGCCGCCGAGGGCTACTGCGAGCTGTACGGGCGCCTCCACGGGCTGTCGACGGTCTCGCTGCGCTACGGGAACGTCTTCGGCCCGCGTCAGGACCCGCTCGGGGAGGCGGGCGTGATCGCGATCTTCTGCGGACGCTTGCTCGAGGGCGGTCGCCCGACGATCTTCGGCGACGGTCGCCAGACGCGCGACTACGTCTACGTCGGCGACGTCGTCGAGGCCAACCTCGCCGCGGCGAGCTCGCAGCTCGACGGGCCGATCAACATCGGCCGGGGCGAGCCGGTGTCGGTACTCGACCTGGTCGCCGCGCTCAGCCGCCTCGAGGGCTCCGACCTCGACTCGGAGCTCGCGCCGCCGCGACCGGGGGAGGTCCAGGACATCCACCTCGACCCCACGCGCGCCCGAGCGGAGCTCGACTGGCGGGCTCGGGTGGGGCTCGACGAGGGGCTCGAGCGGACGCTCGCTTCGCTGCGGTAGCGGCGTCGGATTGGCGCGCTGAGCGGGGTTTTCGCTGTCGTCTCGGGCTGTGGCGCGCCGATGAACCCGGTAGAATGGGTGAGGTAGCGGCGCGTTGATCGGGAGCCTACGGAGGCCCCTCGAGTCCGTCCGATGGCTGACCGATGATGGTCAGCCCGCCTCGAAGGCGACAGGGCAGACACCGACCAGCCGCGACCCCTTCCGGAGGAACCATGCAGAGCCACACCGCCGCAGACAGCACCCCCGCCGACCGCACCGGTCAGGGTGTGAGCGTGGCGCGGCGGTTCACGGAGGCGGGCACGCATCCCTTCGACGCCGTCGCCTGGGAGCTGCGCGACGCCGTGATCGGCGATCCGGCCAGCCCGGCCTTCGAGCAGCGCGGGGTCGAGTTCCCGGCGACGTGGTCCCAGAACGCCACCAACATCGTCGCCCAGAAGTACTTCCGCGGCCAGCCGGGCTCGCCCGAACGGGAGCGCTCGGTCAGGCAGATGATCGGACGAGTGGCGGGACGGATCGCCGAGATGGGGCGCGAAGGCGACTACTTCGCCTCGGCCGACGACGTCGAGGCCTTCGAGGCCGAGCTCACGCACGTGCTGCTGCATCAGATGGCGGCGTTCAACTCGCCGGTGTGGTTCAACGTCGGCTGGAAGCCGCCGGGTGAGGAACAGGCGAGCGCCTGCTTCATCCTCTCCGTCGAGGACGAGATGCACTCGATCCTCGAGTGGAACACCAAGGAGGGGATCATCTTCCGCGGCGGCTCCGGCTCGGGGATCAATCTCTCGAACATCCGCGGCTCGATGGAGCCGCTCTCGAAGGGTGGGACGGCGAGCGGGCCGGTCTCGTTCATGCGCGGGACCGACGCCTGGGCGGGCTCGATCAAGTCGGGTGGCGGAACGCGCCGCGCGGCCAAGATGGTCGTGCTCGACGTCGACCACCCCGACGTCCTCGACTTCGTCTGGTGCAAGGCGCGCGAGGAGGAGAAGGCGCTCGCCCTGCGCGAGGCCGGCTTCGACATGTCGATCGACGGCGAGGGCTTCACCTCGATCCAGTACCAGAACGCCAACAACTCCGTGCGCGTGAGCGACGAGTTCATGCAGCGCGCCGAGCGCGGCGAGGAGTGGGAGCTGATCGCGCGCACCACCGGACGGCCGATCGAGACCCTCGACGCGCGGGATGTGCTTCGGCAGATCGCCGACGCGGCGTGGCGGTGCGCCGATCCGGGCGTGCAGTACGACACGACGATCAACGAGTGGCACACGTGCCCGAACTCGGGACGAATCAACGCGTCGAATCCGTGCGCCGAGTACATGCACGTCGACGACTCGGCGTGCAACCTCGCTTCGATCAACCTCATGAAGTTCCGGCGCGCGGACGGAACGCTCGATGTCGATGCCTTCGAGCACACGGTCGACGTCATCCTGCTGGCCCAGGAGATCGTCGTCGGTCCCTCGAGCTACCCGACCGAGGCGATCGCTCGCAACGCGCGTGACTTCCGCCAGCTCGGGCTCGGCTACGCGAACCTCGGCGCACTGCTGATGTCCAACGGGCTGCCGTACGACTCCGACGAGGGTCGGACGGTCGCCGCGGCGATCACAGCGCTCATGACCGGCCGCGCGTACCGCCGCTCGGCCGAGATCGCGGCGGCGATCAGCCCTTACGCGCGCTACGTCGAGAACCGCGAGCCCCACAACCACGTCATGCGCAAGCACCGCGATGCCGCGTACGAGATCCCCGAGGAGCTGGGCGACGCGGCGCTGCTTGCCAGAGCACGCCACGCGTGGGACGAGGCCGTCTCGCTCGGCGAGGCTCACGGTTACCGCAACGCCCAGGCTACCGTGCTCGCGCCCACCGGGACGATCTCCTTCCTCATGGACTGCGACACGACCGGCGTCGAGCCCGACTTCTCACTCGTCAAGTTCAAGGAGCTCGTCGGCGGCGGCCACATGACGATCGTCAACCGCACGGTGCCCCTCGCGCTGCGGACGCTCGGCTACTCCGGAGAGCAGGTCGCCCAGATCGAGGCCCACATCAACGAGCACGGGACGATCGTCGGCGCGCCGGCGCTCTCGGCCGAGCACCTGCCCGTCTTCGACGTGGCGGTGGGCGAGCGGGCGATCTCCCACATGGGCCACATCCGCATGATGGGCGCGGTGCAGCCGTTCATCTGCGGCGCGATCTCCAAGACCGTGAACATGCCGCAGGAGACCACGGTCGACGACATCGCCGACGCCTATCTGCAGGCCTGGCATCTCGGCGTCAAGGCGCTCGCCATCTACCGCGACGGATCGAAGACCGCACAGGCGCTGCGCACCGAGGCGCATGACGCGGATGGGGAGGAAACCGAGGCGGTCGAGCAAACGCCACCGCCCGAGCCCAAGCCGTTCCGCCGCCGCATGCCGCGCGAGCGCCAGTCGATCACCCACAAGTTCTCGATCGGCGGTCACGAGGGCTACATCACCGCCGGCATGTACGACGACGGCTCGGTAGGCGAGATCTTCCTGACCGACATCGGCAAGGAGGGATCGACCCTTCGGGGGATGATGAACTCGTTCGCCACGGCGATCTCGATCTCGCTCCAGTACGGCGTGCCGCTCGAGACCCTGGTGCGCAAGTTCTGCTACATGCGCTTCGACCCGGAGGGGATCACCAACAACCCGGAGATCCCCTTCGCCAAGTCGATGCCCGACTACATCATGCGGTGGCTGGCCTCGCGCTTCCTCGACGCCGACGTGCAGGAGGAGCTCGGGATCCTCACCCCCGAGGTGCGGGCAAGGAAGTCGGCGCAGGAGACGCTCATGCGCGGGGATACGGCAGGACCGTCGAACGGCGGCGGGAACGGGTCGGGCGATTCCGGCGGCTCCGGAGGCGCAGAGCGCGGTGGCCAGAGCACCTCCTCCGCGCCCGCGCCGAGCGCTCAGCGACCGCCCAAGACGCCCGGCACGACCCGGGCCGCCGCCGAGGCGCTCACCGACGAGCCGCCCGTGCTCCCGGCTCGCCTTCAGGGGCTCGATCTCGGTCCCGCCTGCGGTCAGTGCGGCGGGATGATGCAGCGCACGGGCTCGTGCTACACGTGCTCGAGCTGCGGGAACAACACGGGCTGCGGGTAGTGTGAGTGTCCACGCAGATGACATTGGGATGTTTACGGAAAAGACAGTGCGTGTTGATCGAGACGACAGCGGCTGTTCACGGGAATGCCGGTACGACATCCTCGAGACCTGGTTCAACGGCGAGTACTCTCATGACGACCTACGCTGGCGGCCCAGCTCGCCCGGGTGCATGGCGCCGCAGTGGACATGATGCGCGTCAGCCGGCAGACGGCCATGCGCGCTTACATCGCCTACTGGACCGCCCTTCGAAACCTCGCCATTGAGGTTCTACGTACCCCAGAGCTTCATGCTGCTACCTGATGGGTTGGGCATAGGCGACAGTCTCCTTGGGGGTCGAGCTATGCCTAGGCTATCTTCACATGGTGCCCTCTCCCTCCCTCACCGGCGGCTGCGGCTGCGGCGCCGTTCGCTTCGAGATCAGCGAGCCGCTCGTCGCCGCCGCCTACTGCCACTGCACGCGCTGCCAACGCCGCACCGGCACTGCGGTCCAGGCCTCGGCGAAGGTCGTGCCAGGCTCTTTCTACCTCACGGCCGGCGAGGAGCACATGCGCGCGTGGTCGCCCGGCGGTGGGCTGGACAAGGTCTTCTGCGGGGAGTGCGGCTCCGCTCTACTCGCCCGGGATCCTGACAGTGGCGAGGTCACCGTCGTGCGCCTCGGCGCGATCGACGGCGATCCCGGGGTCCGACCGGCGGCACGCCAGTTCGTGGCCTACGCAGCGCCGTGGGAGCCGATTCCCGACGACGGCCTTCCGCGCTTCGACGAGCGCCTCCCGGCCTAGCCGGGCCGTCGGGCCGCGACCTCGGCGCGACGCGCGGGCACAAGCGAATCAACCAACTGGACGGCGCTCAGCGCGGCCAGCTCGACCACAGCGCCGGCTCGCCCGCCGGACGGTCGCTCCAACGCGGCGGCGGCTCCACCGCCCGCGGCACTCCGCCCGGCACGACCGCCCGCAGCCGTCCTCCGCCGGCCTCCTGCACGCCTACTCGTACCGCGTTGATCCGGTTGGCCGCACGCACCCGGCTCGGCGCGCAAGCCGACGTCGCTGGACAGTCATCATCCCCGATTCCGAGCGGATGGTTGCGAGGGCCGTTGTCGATCACGTTGCCGAGAAAGCGCAGGTCGGTGTCGCCGCGGGCGGGCGGCGGGACGTTGCCGGGGTTGTCGATCCGGCCCGTCACCTCGAGGTGCTGCCACTGGCTCGGGCGGCTCGAGGGGTTGGCGAAGACGTTGCGGACCACGTAGACACGACGGTTCGGGATTCCGATCCCGTCGCCCTGCTCGGCGGTCCCCCACGCCCCGGCCCGTACGAGCCATCGGCAGCGCGGGGCCTCATCACCGGGGTCGCACGTCCGTCCGCCCTCCCTGGCCTCGAAGAGGTGGGAGCTGCGCCCGGTCCGGTAGGCGACGTTGTCGGCGAACAAGGCGTTGTAGGCGCCGTTGACGCCGAACGCCGCGCCGTGGATGTCGCGGAAGGTGTTGCGACGGACCGTCGTCCCCACCGCCTCGTAGTGGAGGAAGGGACCGACCATGTACTGCAGGCCCGTGCCCTGACCGGCGAGGTAGCCGCCGGTGCCGCATTCGCGGAAGACATTGTCGGTCACGGTGACGTTGCTCGACCCGCCCTTGGTGTACGCGCACCAATCCTGGGCTCGCTCGAAGGTGTTTCCGGTCAGACGTGCGCCGCGGACGGAGACGAAATCGAGGGCGTTCTGCTCGGCGCCCGAGATCAGGGAGTCGCGGACCCGAAAGTCCCGCGACTGGTTCACCTTGATGTTCTCGTGCGTGCTCGCCGGCGAGCCGATGAGCCGGCTGCGCACGATCGCCACCCCGACGCAGCGCTCACAGTGGAACACGTCGCCGGTCGAGCGCAGGGTGACGCCGTCGAGGACGAGGCCGCGAACGTCGAAGGCGTTCATGCGCGGTAGGGTCGCCCGCCCGGGCCCGTCGGCCGAGCGGAGTCTGATCTGTGCCCTACGCAGCGAACCCCAGCGTGACTCGAAGTACTCGGGGAAGGCGCTCAGGGGGTAACTCCCGGCGCGGAGCTGGACGGTAACGCCTGAGCGCAGCTCGCGACGAGCGGGGATGCGCCGCCACGCCTCGTTCACCGTGCGCAGCGGAGCGGCCGAGGTCGCGGGCCCCCGATCCGAGCCGCGGGCGGGGTCGACCCAGAGCTCGCGGGCGGAGGCCGTCGCGGGGAAGAGGGCGAGCGACAGCACGAGGGTGATGATCAGGCGCACGAGGGAGCAATCGTCGCGAGCGGGGGCGAACGCGAGGGGGAGCCTCCGTGGTAGACCGAACGGCCATGAGCAAGTAAGGTCGCCGGCGTGGAGATCGCTGCCCCGAGGGAGCGCTCCGAGGCCCTCCGTTGGCCGGCACGAGCGCGAGCGCGTCGACCTGCGCCGAGACCCTTCCTCTCCGCGCGCCGTCTGGCCGGTGCGCTCCTCGCGATGCTCGCGCTCGTCGCGTCGAGTGGATGCGGCGGCGGCGAGAAGGCCGCCGAACGCCCAGCACCCTCTCCCCCCGAGCCCGCCGAGCCCCAGGTCGTACGCACCGACTCGCTCCGCTTGCTCGGCGTCGGCACGGACACCGCCGAGAAGCCAGAGTTCCGCCCGCCCTCCGGCAGCCCGCCGCAGAACCTGCAGGTCTATGACGTCGCCGAGGGCGACGGCGCCAAGGCGACCGCCGGCCGGCCGCTCTCGATGCAGTACGTCGGCAAGTCGTTCTCGAACGGCGCCGAGTTCGACGCCAGCTGGGACCGCCGCGAGCCTTTCGCCTTCACGCTCGGGGCCGGCGAGGTGATCTCCGGTTGGGACCTCGGCATCGAGGGGATGCGTGAGGGCGGTCGGCGCATCCTCGTCATCCCGCCCGAGCTCGGCTATGGCGCCCAGGGCTCGCCGCCGTCGATCGCGCCGAACGAGACGCTGGTGTTCGTAGTCGACCTGAAGTCGGTCGGAACCTAGCCGGCCCGCCGGAGGGCCGACCGTCCCGCCGCTACAGCGGGATGTTCCCGTGCTTTCGCTTCGGCGTCGCCACCCGCTTGGTCTGCAGCGTGGCCAGCGCCTGGATCAGCCGCGGCCGCGTCTCGTGCGGCACGATCACGTCGTCGATGTAGCCGCGCTCGGCCGCCGAGTAGGGGTTGGCGAACCGAAGCTTGTAGTCCTCGATCAGCTTCTCGCGCCGATCGTCGGGCGTCGGCGAGCTCGCGATGTCGCGGCGGTGGATGATGTTGACTGCCCCCTCCGGCCCCATCACCGCCACCTCCGCCGTGGGCCAGGCGAAGTTGAAGTCGGCGAGCATGTGCTTGGAGGCCATGACGTCGTAGGCGCCGCCGTAGGCCTTGCGGGTGACCACGGTCAGCTTGGGCACGGTCGCCTCGGTGAAGGCGTAGAGGAGCTTCGCCCCGTGGCGGATGACCCCGCCCCACTCCTGCTCGCCCCCCGGCAGGAAGCCGGGCACGTCGGCGAACGTGACAATCGGGATATTGAAGGCGTCGCAGAAGCGGACGAAGCGCGCGCCCTTGACCGAGGCATCGATGTCGAGCACTCCGGCGAGCTGGCTCGGCTGGTTGCCGACGATCCCGACCGAATAGCCGCCGAGGCGCGCGAACCCGACGACGATGTTGGTCGCGTAGTGCTCGTGGACCTCGAAGAACTCGCCGTCGTCGACGACGTGGGAGAGGACGTCGCGCATGTCGTAGGGCTTGGTCGGACTGTCGGGGACGATCCCGTCGAGCTCCTCGTCCATGCGGTCGGGGTCGTCGCCCGAGTCGAGCCGCGGCGGGATCTCGAGGTTGTTCTGGGGCAGGAAGGACATGAGGTAGCGCACGTCCTCGAGGCATGCGTCCTCGTCCTCGGACGCGAAGTGGGCTACGCCTGACTTCGTGTTGTGGGCCATCGCACCGCCGAGCTCCTCGAACTCGACCTCCTCGCCGGTCACGGTCTTGATCACGTCGGGACCGGTTATGAACATGTGCGAGGTCCCCTTCACCATGAAGATGAAGTCGGTTATCGCCGGGGAGTAGACCGCGCCGCCCGCGCACGGGCCCATGATCAGGCTGATCTGCGGGATCACCCCCGAGCACTGGATGTTTCGCATGAAGACGTCGCCGTAGGCCCCCAGCGAAACGACGCCCTCCTGGATTCGAGCCCCGCCCGAGTCGTTGATCCCGATCACCGGGCAGCCGATCTTGGCCGCCAAGTCCATGACCTTGCACATCTTCTCGGACATGACCTCGCCGAGCGATCCGCCGAAGACCATGAAGTCCTGCGAGAACACGCACACCGGGCGCCCGTCGATCGTCCCGTGCCCGGTCACCACCGCGTCGCCCCAGGGCTTGTGTTTATCCATGTCGAAATCGTGAGTGCGGTGACGCACGAACCTGTCGACCTCCTGGAAGGAGCCCTCGTCGAGCAGCTTGTGGACCCGCTCGTGGGCGGTGAGCTTGCCCTTCTCGTGCTGCTTCTCGACGGCCTGCTCGGAGGCGGAGTGCACGGCCTCGTGGCGCAGCTCCTCGAGCTGGGCGAGCTTCTCCTCGTAGGTTTCGGGGAACTTCGCGCACATGGGGAGGCGGCATTCTAAGGGGTCCACCCCGAACCCGCATACGCAGGCGGCAGAGGTGGGCTGAGCCGTCTAGCCCTATCCTGGTGAGTCGCCCCTCGATCCCCCGGACATGGCGTACGCGCGCCCCTCTGGGCGACCGACGGTCGCGGCGGCCACCCCCACCGCTATGACCCTCGATCGACGAACCGCCCCGACCGACGCCTCGGAGGCCCGTACCTCCGAGGCGGGCCCGGCAACCCCCGGCGGAACCGGGCGGCCCGCGGGACCGGGCGCAGCGGCGGACGGCCACCCGCCCGCTCGCCCCGACGGTCCCTTCCCCCCCGCCGCCGCCCTCGCCGCCGCGCTCGCGGGACTCGCCTTTGTCGCCATCCTGTTCGCCTGGCTGCGCGGCGGCGGCTCGATCGACCTTCCCTGGGCCCCCACCCTCGGCCTGCGCCTTCACTTCCGCCTCGACGCGCTCGGGGCGCTCTACGCCCTGCTCGCCACGGGAATCGGCGCCGCGGTCTTCCTCTACTCGGGCCGCTACCTGCGCCTCCATCTGGCCCATCAGGGCCGGCCGGCGCGCGACGAGCGGGGCTTCTACGCGTTCATGTTGCTGTTCACGGTCTCGATGGTCGGCCTGGCGACCGCCCAGGACCTGATGCTGCTGTTCGTCTTCTGGGACCTCACGGCGATCGCGTCGTACTTCCTGATCGGCTTCGACCGCCACGAGGCGGCCTCCCGGTCGGGGGCGCTGATGGCGCTGCTCGTGACCGGGATCACCGCGGTGCTGCTGCTCGTCGGGTCGGTGATCCTGTTCGTCGCCTACGGCACCTTCTCGCTGCCGGAGATCATCGCCGCCGCCCGGCCGGGGACCACGCTGACCGTGGCTGCGGCCCTGATCGCCGTCGCCGGCCTGGCCAAGAGCGCCCAGGTGCCCTTCCACTTCTGGCTCCCGAACGCGATGGCGGCGCCGACTCCGGTCTCGGCGTACCTGCACAGCGCGGCCATGGTCGCCGCCGGAGTGCTGCTGATCGGCCGCGTATATCCCCTGCTCGAGGGGAGCCAGCTGGTGCTCGACGGCCTGCTCGCCGTGGGGCTCGCCTCGATGCTCGCCGGAGGTCTCATCGCGCTCACGCGCGAGCGGCTCAAGCAGGTGCTCGCCTACTCGACCGTCGCCTAGTACGGCTACATCGTGGCCCTCTACGGGCTCGGCGGGGCGGTCGGCGCAGCCGGCGGCGCGTTCTTCGTGGCCGCCCACGCGCTCGCCAAGAGCGCTCTGTTCATGGTCTCGGGGGCGGTGACCCAGGCCAGCGAGGGCGAGGATCGGCTCGGGCGACTCGGCGGGCGGTGGCGGACCATGCCGGTCGTGGCCGCGGCCGGCGCGCTCGCCGCCGCGGCGCTGGCCGGCCTGCCGCTGACCGCCGGATTCTTCAAGGACGAGCTGCTGTTCAAGGCCGCGCTCGAGCACGGGCCGGTGGTGACGGCGCTCGTGGCCGCGGGGCCGGTGCTGACCCTCGCCTACATCGGCCGCTTCTGGGCGCGGATCTTCCTCGGCAGCCCGGGGGAGGCGCCGGCCGGACCTCGCTCGGTGCCGGCCACGCTTGCGGCCCCGATCGTGGCGCTCGGGCTGCTCTCGGTCGCTTTGGGACTCTGGACCGTGCCGCTCGAGTCCCTCGCCGCCGAGGCGGGCTCGGTCAGCCTCGGCGGCGAGCCGGCCGGACTCTCGGTCGCCTACCACCTCGACGCCCGCGCCACCAACCTGATCGCCCTCGGCGTCTACGCGCTCGGCGGGCTGTTGCTCGCCACGTACCAGCGCTGGGTACCGGTCGCCGAGCGGTTCGCCTTGGTCGCTCTGCGCTTCGGGCCCGAGCGTGCCTACGTATCGTCCCTGCGCCAGGCCAACCGCCTCTCGAGCGCCCTCCACCGGGTCGAGGTCCGCGACCTGCGACGGAGGGTGGCCGCGGTCCTGGTGCCCTGTGGCGTGCTCGTCACCGCCGGCTTCCTCGCGACCCCGACGCTCGGCCAGTACGAGGTGGGTCCGCTCGATGCCGGTGACGCCCCGCTGGCCATCGTCCTCGCCCTCGCCGCCGCGGCCGCGCTCGCCGCGATGGCCCCGCGCTCTCAGCTCGTGCTCGTGCTCGTGCTCTCGAGCGCGGGCTACAGCCTGGCTGCGGTGTTCGCCCTGTTCGGCGCGCCCGACGTGGCGCTCGTCGCCGTGCTCGTCGAGACCCTGTTCGCGCTGCTGTTCGTGGCCGTGTTCTCGCTCCTGCCGGGCGGCGCCCTGCGTCGCGAGGCGTCGCTCCCTGTCCCTCCCTCCCGCCGCTGGCGCGACCCGTTGATCGCCGTGGTCTCGGGACTGTTCGCGCTGGCCGTGGTGTGGGGCACCCTGTCGAGCCCCGTGCCGCCCGGCCCGGCGATCTCCGAGCGGCTGATCGAGCTCGCCCCCGACGCCCACGCCCAGGACGTGGTCACCGCGATCCTGTCGGACTTCCGCGGGCTCGACACTCTCGGCGAGGTGACCGTTCTCGTGATCGCCCTGGCCGGCGTGGGCGGCGCGCTGAGCCGGAGGCGCTCGGCGTGAGCCCGAGCAACGTACTGCCGCGCGCGGTGGCGCGCTTCCTGCTGCTTCCGATCGGGATGATCGCGGTGGCGGTCTTCGTCAGGGGCCTCTCGAGCACCGGCGACGGGTTCGCGGCCGGGACGGTGGCCGCGCTCGGGGTCGTTCTCCAGTACGTGGTCTTCGGCCACCGCGAGGCCGAGCGGCGCCTGCCCGTGCGCCGCGCTCCGCTCGCCGCTGCGGCCGGGCTCGCGCTCGGGATCGGCATCGGCTTCGCCCCGCTCCTGTTCGGGGACCCGGTGTTCACCCACCTGCCCCCCGCGGGCGAGAAGGTCGCGAAGCTCGGCACGCTCGAGCTGGCAACTTCCGTGGCCTTCGACGCGGCTGTGTTCCTGACCGTGTTCGGGATGGTGGTCGGGATCGTGCGCGAGCTCGCGCGCGCCGCCGAGCGGGAGGACCAAGAGGAATGATCCTGCTCGTCTCAGCGGTGGTGGCGATCGTCTTCGGCTCGGGCTGCTACCTGCTGCTCAAGGGGGACCTGTTCCGCGTCGTGGCCGGCACGGTGCTGATCTCGAACGCCGCGGTTCTGACCCTCGTCGGCGCCGGGTTCACGCGTGGGGCAGCCCCCATCCGCCCCTTCCCACCAGGCTCGGAGGTGAGCGATCCGCTCGTGCAGGCACTTGCCCTGACCGCGCTGATCATCGGCTTCGGGGTGACCGCGCTGCTGCTCACGCTCGCCTTCCGAGTCTACGCCTCGAGCCGCACGGTCGATCTGGACCAGCTCTCGCAGATCGAGGCCGCGCGCGAGGACGAGCTCGAGGAGGCCGAAGCGTGACCGCCGTGCTCTTCCTGCCGCTGCTGATCCCCTGGCTCGCGGCCGTTCCGCTCGTTCTCCTCGACGGTAGCCGCAAGCGCGTGGCCTGGCTCGCGGTCGCCGCCCTGGCCGTGCATCTGACCGCCCTCGCCGTGCTCGCGGCGCAGGTCTTCGCGCACGGTCCTGCGCAAGCGGTGACCGGCGAGTGGCCGGCGGGGGTGGGAATCGTCGTGCGCGCCGACGCGCTCGGAATGGTCTTCGCCCTGCTATCGAGCGGCGTGCTCCTAGCCGCGCTCGTCCACGAGACGCTCGCCGGGATCGAGGGGCGCCGCTTCCCAGCCTTTGTGGTCTTCATGGCCGCAGGGCTCACCGGGCTCTTCCTGGCTCGCGACGTCTTCAACTTCTACGTCTTCTTCGAGGTCGCGATGATCTCGGCCTACGCGCTCTCCACCTACGGAGGCGAGGCCCGCCAGGCCGGAGCGGCGTTCGTGTTCGCCGTGGTCAACCTGCTCGGGTCGTTCCTTTTCCTGATCGCGGTCGCCGGGATCTACCACCAGACCGGCACGCTCGACATGGACGGCGTGACGACGGGCCTCGCGGCCGCCGGCCCGAACGCGTCGATCCTGATCGCGGTGCTCGTGCTCGTCGCGTTCTCGGTCAAGCTCGGTCTGTTTCCGTTCCACCCGTGGCTGCCGGCGGTCTACATCGGCGCGCGGCCCGCGGTGGCGGCCATCCTCGCCGGCGCGCTCGCCAACATCGGCAGCTACGGGGTACTGCGCTTCGGGGCGGACCTCCTTCCCGCGCAGCTGCGGGCCGGGTCGATCGCGCTCGTCGTGCTCGGCTCGGCGAGCATCGTCTACGGCGCCGTGCAGGCGATCGGGCGCCGCGACTCGGCCGAGGTGCTCGCCTACTCGGCGATCGGCCAGGTGGGGTACGTGCTGGTGGCGGTGGGTGTGGGCGGCGCGGTCGGGCTCGGCGCCGCGGTGCTGTACGCGATCGTCAACGGCCTCAACAAGGCGCTGCTGTTCCTGTCGATCGAGCTGCGCGGCTGGCTCGTCGGCGCGGCGTTCGCGATCGGCGCCTTCAGCGTCGTCGGAGTGCCCCCGGCAGCGGGCTTCCTCGGCAAGGTCGTCATGTTCCGGGCCGGAGTCGAGACCGGCAGCGCCGCGCTCGTGATCCTGATCTTCCTGGGAGGAGCGCTCTCCTTCCTCTACATGTTCCAGCTCTACCAGACCGACTTCTGGGCCGGGGCGCGGGAGGTCGGCCGCTCGGCACCGCGCACGCGAGTCGTGGTCCTCGTCCTCGCCGCCCTCGTGCTCGGCCTCGGCGCGTGGCCCGAGCCGCTGCTGGCCGTGAGCCGGGACGCCGCGGCGGCGCTCGGGGAAGGGCCACCGTGAGATACCTCCTCGCACTCGCGGGACTGACCCTCGTCTACGCCCTCACCCTGGGCAGCGTTCGCCCGCTCGACCTCGCGCTCGGTCTGCTCGTGGCCGCGGTGCTGCTCGCGGTCACGCGGCGCTTCGTCTTCCCGACCGAGCCGGGGCCGGCGCTCGACGCGCTGGGCCGGCTGGCCGCGGTGCCACGCTTCCTCGCTGGCGTGATCGCCTTGGTGGCGAGCGGGACCGTCGAGGTCGCGCTCGCCGTGCTCGGGCACCGGCCGCTCGAGTGCCCCGGGGTCGTCGCCATTCCCTTCGGGGAGCGCACCCCGTTCGGCGTCGCGGTCTCGGCCTTCGCAGACACCCTCTCCCCCGGAGCCGTGCTGATCGACGTCGACGAGGAGCGGCGGGTCATGCTCGTCCACGTCCTCGACGCCCGCGACCCCGACGACGTCCGGGAACGCCACCAGCGCTTCTACGAGCGCTGGCAGCGTCGAGCCTTCCCCTGATCCGGGGTCGCGAACCGTGCACGACGCCCTCGTCTACATCGCCATGGTCTGGATCGTCCTGTTGCTCGGATGGGTGGTGGCGCTGACCATCCGCTCGAGCTCGGTCTCGCAGCGGATCGCGGCGCTGGACCTGATCGCGCTCGTGCTGATCGCGCTGCTGACGCTCTTCTCCCAGCTGCGGGGCGTCGCATACTTCCTCGACGCCGCGCTAGCGGTGGCGCTGCTTTCGTTCGTGGGGACGATCGGCTACGCACGCTTCCACGCCCAGGGAAGGATATTCCGGTGACCCCGAGCTGGCTGGCCTGGGCCGCTGACGCGCTGGTGGTCGGCGGGTTGCTCGTGCTCACCTTGGGCGTCGTCGGCTTCGCCCGCATGCCCGACGTCTATAACAAGCTCCACGCCGCGAGCAAGACGGTGGTGTTCGGGGTCGCGGCCCTGCTGCTGGCCTCCGTCGCGACGCTCGACGTCGCGCTCGTGGCGCGCGCGGTGCTCGTGGCCACGTTCCTCGTCCTGACCGCGCCGGTGTCGGCGCACGCGGTCGCGCGCGCCGCCTACGAGCGCGGCGAGCCGGCCCGGACGGCGCGCAGCGTGGACGAGGGCGGGGCGGCTGGCGACGGTTGAGGCGAGCGGCCGCCCCGCCGGCCTCAGAACCGCAGGATCGCCCCGATCGAGCCGTGCTCTTCGAGGTCGTCGTGGTGGCGAACCACGAGCACCTCCGCCGCCTGGCCGAGCGCGAGCTCGATCGCGGACTCGACGATGTCGTCGCGGCGTACGAGCTCGCCGCCGTCCACGGGGCAGGTCCCGCCCTCCTGCGCGGCGACGAAGCCGTCGCTCGAGCACACCGAGCCGGGCGCCGTGAAGCCCTCCGCGAGTAGGAGCGTCTCGACGCGGCGCTCGTTGAGCGCCCCGAGCGTGTCGTCCAGCCCGGCGGCCCCGCGGCCGCCCGTGCCGACCCCCTCGGCCAGGCGATCGAGCTTCTCGCGCTCGCGGCGGCGCTCGGCCGCCTCGATCTCCCCGGCCGCGGCGCGGGCCACGTCGTCGGCGCGCGAGTGCTCGACGTCGGCCTCGATGAAGCCGCGCAGCCCCTCACGCAACGAGGCGTGCAGCTGGTGCTCGATCGTTCCGCGCAGCTCGGAGGGGATGCCGATCAGGAAGTGATCGAAGGGGGCGCGGCGGTAGTGCTTGAAGGCCGCGTAGGCCGCCTTGCGCAGGTGCTCCTCGTGCTCCTCGGCCACCGCGCGCTCGCTGCGGCCCTGCTCCGGGCCGCCGGACTCAGACTGGCCGCGCACGTCGTCCAGGAAGCTCGTCACCTCCTCGAGCGTGTCGCGGGTGCCCTCGAAGAGCCGGGCGCTGCGGCGATTGGCCAGCAGGACCACCCACCGGTCGGCGGAGAGCATCCCGGCCAGCGGCTCGACCCAGGGCGAGTCGTCGATCATGATCCCCGAGTCGACGGGCCGCGGGAGCTTCACGGTCTCGAAGAGTTCGGCGGCGCCGGAGCAGAAGACGGCGAGCCCGTGCGCCCCGTCGGCCGAGAAGCTCGGCCCCCGCAGGTAGTCGCGGACGCGCTTGACGTCCTCCTCGAGGCCCTGGCGCTCGTCGTGGGAGAGGTCGTGCTCGGCCTTCACCTTGCGCCCCGCCTCGTCGATCAGCGAGCCGATCGCCGAGCTGCGCGCCGCGGGGGTGGCGAACTCGCTCGGCTCGAGATTGAGGTACGCGCTCAGGACGCGGCCGCCCGGACGAAGCTCGGCGAGGCGCCGCAGTCGCTCGGGGGTCAGCTCGTCGGTCTGCATGGACTGCCTTTGCCCGCGCTGACGCGGACCCGAACATGGCGCGAAGAGCGCAGAAGCCGTAGGCGGCTACGCCGCCACGGGCTGGGACGCCCGCAGCGGCACCCCGATCGCCTTGAGCCGCCGCGACAGCGACCTGAAGGCGAACTCGTTGATCTCGCTCGACGGGTAGCCGAGGATCTCCCACTCCTCGGTCGGGTCATGGTCGGGCGGGACGAGAAACCCGGCCGCCACGGGGAGCAGCTCCCCGAGCTTCTGCTGCATCCGCTCGGCCAGGGCGTCGTCCTCTCCGGCGGTCTGCTGGAGGTACCAGGTGCCGTAGGCCACATGGCGATGCTCGTCGCGCGCGACGTGGTCGAAGCCCTCGACGAAGCCGGGGAAGATCCCGTTCTCCTCCATGAAGCGGGTGACGAAGTTCTGGCCGGTGAGCCCCAGCACACCCTCGATCACCATGTGGTAGGTGGTGATGAAGTCGATCTTGGCCCCGCGATCGCTCGGGTCGGCGATCAGGCTCTTGCCGGCGTCGACGAGCGCCTCGTCGAACAGCTTCCCGAAGCCCTCGTTGACGTCTTCCCGCACCCGGTTAAGGCGAGCCTCGAAATCGGGGTTGTCGATGCCGATGACCTCGCGGTAGAACCGATCGAAGAACTGCATGTGGCGCGCCTCGTCGACCTGCTGGGTAGTCAGGAAGCTCTCCTCGTGCTCGTCCTCGTAGGCCATGACGAGGCCGGAGAACTGCGTCGTCACCCGCTCCTCGGCGATGAAGAACGTCGACAGGACCCAGATCAGGTCGTCCTTCGCCTCCTCGCCGAGGTTCGCGTAGTCCTGCTTGTCCTGGGAGAAGTCGATCTCCTGCGACTGCCATTGCTGGCGCTCCCAGAGCTCGTAGAGCTGCTGGGGCGTGTGCAGCTTGAGCTTGCGTGCCTGCTCCCCGTCCTCGGCGGCTCCGGAATCTCCCGGCTCGGCAGCGAGCGCGCCCAACGTGGCCATGGTGACTCCTTCTGCGCGGGTACGAAGATCGACTTTGGCGGACGTACGAAAGGTGCTGACACAGTGTCAGACACTCTGTCAGACGGTGTGTCATGAGGCGCGCTATGGTAGCTCGCGTGTCCGACGGAACCGGTCCTCGGGACGAGCGACGGGCGCGGCGCGAGGGCGTGCGCACCGCCCTGTCCGGTGCGCTCATCGAGCTCGTCGAGGAGACGGCGTTCAAGGACATCTCGGTCGACGACGTGGCCCGAGCGGCCGGGATCACGCGCAGCGCCTTCTACCTCTACTTCCGCGACAAGCACGAGCTCCTGATCGCCGCGGCCGGTGGCGCCGCCCAGGCTCTCTACGACGAGGCCGACCGCTGGTGGTACGGCCGCGGCCGACCCGAGCGGCGCCTGCGCGAGGCCCTCGGGGGCGTCGCCGCGGTGTACGAACGGCACACCGGCCTGCTGCGCGCGATCGTCGAGGTCTCGGGCTACGACGACGAGATTCGCGTCTTCTGGCGCGGGCTCGTGGGCCGCTTCGTCGACGCGACGACCGAGCACCTGCGCACCGAGCAGCGCGCCGGCCGCGTGTCGCGCGAGCTCGAGCCCCAAGCGACGGCCGAGACGCTCGTGTGGATGGCCGAGCGCTGCTGTTACGTCTACCTGGCCCGCGGCGAGCGATCGGTGCCCGAGCTGGTCGACGCGTTGACCGCAACCTGGTGCGCAGCGCTCTATCCCGCCGCGCTTGGGCGCCCGCGGTCGTCGGCCGCGTAGCGTCGGCCGGCGCGCGTCGGCGGTCAGCGGCGTCGCTCAGCGCGGCGCGAGAACGGGCAATCCGGCGTCCTCGGCGGCGAGCAGCAGGCGATCGTCGTACGAGACAAAGGCGCTGAGGTGGTCATCGAGCGACGCGGCCGAGGCCAGGTGGATCGCGTCGAGCGAGCGAAGGATGGATGGACCGATACTGGTGGCCGCGTCGAGGACGCCGGTCCCAGCGTTCGGCTATCGACTTGAACCAGTCGGGCCGCCTCAGGCCCCCTGATACTCCCCGTACTCCTCGCGCATGACTCCGGACACCTCGCCGATCGTGGCGCGGTCGCTCAAAGCGGCGCGGATCGGGTGCAGCAGGTTCCCCTCTCCCCGTGTCGCCTCCCGCAGATCCTCGAGCCGTGCCTGCACGGCGTCGCCGTCGCGTTCGTCCTTGAACTTCTTCAGCCGCTCGACCTGCTCGCGCTCCGACTCGGGGTCGACCGTGAGGATGTCCGCGGTCTCAACGCCCTCGGTCACGTACTCGTTCACCCCCACGACGACGTCCTGGTTCGTGCGGATCCGCTCCGAGTAGGCCCACGCCGACTCCTCGACCTCCGCGCGGATGAAGTCGATCGCCTCGACCGAGCCACCCAGCTCATCGACCTTGTCGATCAGCTCCTGCGCGCGCGCCTCGACCTCGTCGGTGAGCGCCTCGATGAAGTATGAGCCCGCGAACGGGTCGACGGTGTCGATCGCGCCCGACTCGTGGGCGAGCACCTGCTGGGTGCGCAGCGCGATCCCCACCGCGCGCTCGCTCGGCAGCGCGAGAGCCTCGTCGTATCCGTTGGTGTGCAGCGACTGCGTCCCCCCGCAGACCGCCGCGAAGCCCTGCAGCGCCACGCGCACGATGTTGTTCTCGACCTGCTGCGCGGCGAGCGTCGAGCCGCCGGTCTGGGTGTGGAAGCGCATGGTGAGCGAGCGCTCGTTCTGGGCCCCGAAGCGCTCGCGCATGATGCGCGCCCACATGCGCCGCGCGGCGCGGAACTTCGCGACCTCCTGGAAGACGTGGTTATGGCAGTTGAAGAAGAACGCGAGCCGCGGGGCGAACTCGTCTACCTCCATGCCGGCAGCGAGGGCGGCTTGCACGTAGGCGATCCCGTTGGCGAGCGTGAAGCCGACCTCCTGGACCGCCGAGCAGCCCTTCTCGCGCATGTGGTAGCCCGAGATCGAGATCGTGTTCCACTGCGGGATGCGCTCCTTGCAGTAGGAGAAGAGGTCGGTGGTCAGGCGCATCGCCGGCTCGGGCGGGTAGATGAAGTTGCCGCGGGCGATGTACTCCTTGAGCACGTCGTTCTGCGTCGTGCCCTGAAGCTCGCTCGCCTGGACCCCCTGCTCCTCGCCGACGAGCTCGTAGAGCAGCAGCAGCACCGCCGCCGGCGCGTTGATCGTCATCGAAGTCGAGACGTCGCTGAGCGGGATGCCCTCGAAGACGCGGCGCATGTCGTCGATCGAGTCGATCGCGACCCCGGTTCGCCCGACCTCGCCCGCGCACAGCGGGTCGTCGGAGTCGCGACCGAGCTGGGTCGGAAGGTCGAAGGCCATCGACAGGCCGGTCGAGCCGTGGTCGATCAGGTAGTGGAAGCGCTCGTTGGTCTCCTTGGCCGAGGCATAGCCGGCGTACTGGCGCATCGTCCAGCGGCGTGCGCGGTACATGTCGGCGTGGATCCCGCGCGTGTAGGGGTACTCGGCGGGGTCTCCCAGGCGCTCATCGAGGCCGGATGCGACGTCCTCTTCGCCATAGACTCGCTTGACCTCGATCCCCGAGTCGGTGAAGCGGCGCTCGTCGTCGGGCCCGACGACCGGGGCGATGGTGGGCTTGGAGTCGGGGCCGGCGGCCATGCAGCGGGAGGATATTGACCATGCGCGGCTCCCGACGAGCGACCTAACTTGGACGCCGCTGGCGAACGCGGCGGGGCAGGAGGAACCGGGGCCCGCGACGGTGGAAAGCGCTTCGCAGCCCACGGGCCTTCGGCCATCGCGAGCGAGGGTCGGTCCTCGCCCGCTTGTTCGACATGGCGCTTGCCGCGGAGCCAGGGGACTTCACTTCGCCTTCACCGACTGTTCACGGGCCGGTTACTCGGGCGCCGGCTGGAAGCGCTCTACTCGTGCGACGCTCGCTGGCCCGCCGCGGCTACGACCCGCGAGCACCCCGCACGAAGAACGGGAGCCGTGAGACTTCGAACGACTCGCATGACGCTGACCGCCCTCGCCCTCTCATCCGCTCCTCGCTGCACGCCGCGCGACCCTTCGCAGGGGCACCGATGAGGCCACGGCTGTCAGCCCGAGGGCTCGCCTGCGCGATCGCCGCGGGCGCGATCGCGGGCGCCGCCGTCCTTCCCGCCGCCGGCGGGGCGGACCGCGCGGAGGATGGGACGACGCTCGAGCGCACGATCCTCGACACCGACCGAGACAACAGGCTTCAGCTAGCGCCGGGCGAGCGGTACGAGGTGCGCCAGGACCTCGCTCCGGCACAGCCCGGTCGCGCGGATCGCCGGGCGCAGAGGATCTTCTTCGGCCAGCTGACCGACCTCCATCAGGTCGACGAGGAGTCGCCGGCGCGCGTCGAGTTCCTCGACAAGCTGGGCGATCCCTTCACTTCCGCCTACCGCCCGCAGGAGGGGATTTCGCCGCAGGTGCTCGAGGAGATGGTCAGCCAGGTCCGCGGCGCTCGCAGCCCGATCACCGGGCGGCGACTCGAGCTGGTGATGACGACCGGCGACAACTCCGACAACACCCAGCGCAACGAGACGCGCTCTTTCATCGACACCCTGGACGGCAGCGTCCGGGTCGATCCCAACTCGGGCGTCCCGGGCAGCTGCGGGACGGCCGGCGGTGGCCGCTACGACGGCGTGCGCGACGACGGCGAGTACTACGAGCCTGACAGCAGCCGGCCGAGCCCGGGCAACGACGCCGAGGACGGGGCGGGCTACTCGCCCGACGAGGGCGAGAACCGCCGCGAAGCCGGCCGCTCGAACCAGCTTCGCGACTTCCCCGGCCTCTTCGAGGACATGAACCGCTCCTTCGCCGCGACGGGTCTGCGCGCTCCGTGGTACGGAATCTTCGGCAACCACGACTCGCTGGTTCAGGGCAACCAGCCGCGCAACCCGGGCTTGGACGCGATCGCCACCGGCTGCGTGAAGGTGACGCGCCTGCCGGCCGCCACGTTGGCCGACGTCCGGGCGCTGGCGGCCGGCGGTCTCACGCCGACCGAGTCCGACGAGGCCCAGCGCGCGATCGACGAGGGCGTGCGGCGGACCGTCGCCGACCCGCGTGCCGCGGTGGCCCAGGGACTGGCGGTGATCGTCCCGCGCGACCCCGACCGCCGGCTGCTGCGAAAGAGCGAGTACATCCTCGAGCACTTCCGCACCCGCGGCACGCCGGTCGGCCACGGGTTCACGGCGCGCAACGTCGCCGAGGGCGAGGGCAACTACGCCATCCGCCCCCGGCCGGGTCTGCGCTTCCTGGTGCTCGACTCAGTGGCGGACACCGGCGGCTCGGACGGCAACATCGACGACCTTCAGTTCCGCTGGATCCACTCGCAGCTCCGAGCCGCCGAGGCGCGCAGAGAGCTCGTGATGTTGTTCGCCCACCACTCGCTGCGGACCATGAACCAGCCGCCGGTGAGCGGCTTCACCCCGGGCGACCAGGGCGGAAGCTACTCACCGCTCGTCCACTACGGCGAGTCGTCGCCGGGATCGGACCGATCCACGCCGTGCGCAATCCAGGACCCCGCGACCCCTCCCACGCCTGACGAGACGCTCCGGTGCCTGCTCCTGCGTCAGCCGAGCGCCATCGCCTTCGTCAACGGGCACGAGCACCGAAACCGAGTCACGCCCTACGAGCGGCGCTCGGGCACCGGGCCGGTCGAGGGCGGCTTCTGGGAGATCAACACGGCCGCCCACATCGACTGGCCACAGCAGTCCCGCACGATCGACCTCTTCGACAACCGCGACGGCACCCTGTCGCTCTTCGGCACGGTCATCGACCACGCCGCTCCCCCCGACCCGGGCGGAGGCGACCTCGTCGGCCCGTCCTCGAGCGCCCCGAGCGCGCTCGCGTCGATCTCCCGCGAGCTCGCCTTCAACGACCCCGACGCCGAGAACGGCGAGGACGGCCGCGGAGACCGCCGCGGGGCGCGCCGCGACCGCAACGTCGAGCTGCTCGTCAGAGATCCGTACGGGCGAGGTGGAAGGGGCGGCGACGAGCGGGACCGGGACAGGGACGAGGCGGGAGGCCGCGAGGACGAGGACGAGGACGACTAGCCCGAGGCAGGAGCGCCCGGCTGAGGCACTTGAACGGCGCCACAGACGGATTCCGAGGTCAGCGGCCGAGCCGCATCAGGCCCCCGCGAAGAACGGCACCGCGGCCACCCGCTCGCCGCGGCGCGTCGGTCCCGATGTGATCCGGGTCCAGCGCGCGAACAGCGCCTCGCGGCTCAGGCTCGCAGCGTCCAGTAGAGATCGGCGCCGACGAGCGCCCCGCGGCAATGCTCGTACCCGCGTTCGCGCACCGTTGGCCTGCTGGCGACGCCCTGGCCTCGTGTATCGCCCTACCGCTCGCGCCTTCGCGGGCGCTCGGGCTCCTTCGTGGTCAGCTCGATCGGCACGAGCTCGAGTTCGGTGACCTCGCCTCGGCGCAGGACCCGGACCGGCACGCGCGTCCCGATCAGCTCCGCGACCATCAGGCGCTGGAGGTCGCCGACGCTCGCCACCGGCCGGCCGCCGAGCTCGACGATCAGGTCCTCGGGCCGCACGCCCGCGCGGTCGGCCGGGCTCTCGGGGGTGACCTCGACGACCTCGACGCCGGAGTCGCGCCCGAGGCGCGTGCGTGCCGCCGGTGGAAGCGGCCGCGGACCGCCGGCGATACCGAGGTGGGCGCGACGCACGCGACCCTCGGTCATGAGCGCGGCGATCACGCCGCGGGTGACCCCGTCGATCGGAACGGCAAGCCCGAGCCCGACGCCGGCCACCGCGCTGTTGATGCCGACGACGCGCCCGCGGCTGTCCGCGAGCGCCCCGCCGGAGTTGCCGGGGTTGAGCGCGGCGTCGGTTTGGATCACGTTGTCGATCACGCGCGCCGCCGCGCCCGCGCGCGCCGGCAGCGAGCGCCCGAGCGCCGAGACCACCCCGGCGGTCACGGACCCCGCGAAGCCGTGCGGGTTGCCGATGGCGACGACGAGCTGGCCTACCCGCAGGCGCTCGGCGTCGCCGAGCTCGGCCGGGGTCAGGTCGGCCGCCTCGGCTCGCAGCACGGCGAGGTCGGAGAGCGGGTCGCTGCCGACGATGTCGAAGGCGAGGTCGCGCCCGTCGACGAAGGTCGCGCGCCCGCCCCGGTCCGATCCGGCGACCACGTGGGCGGAGGTCAGCAGGAAGCCGTCCCCCGTGAGCGCGACGCCGCTGCCCGCCCCGGCCGGGACGTGCCCGGCTCGCGTGCGACGGGTCACGCGCAGGCTCGCCACCGACGGCGCGAGCCGCTCGTGAACGCCGGCGACCGCCCGCGAGTAGGCGTCGAGGGCCTCGAGGTCGGCCTCCGTCGGGGCGGCGGACGTCTCGCCGACCGGCGGCCCCGTCATCGGGCCGCCTCCCCGGCTGAGTCGTCGACCTCGAAGGCGACCGAGAGCTCGCGCTCCTCGGTGCCCCGCACGATCGTGAGCTCGAGCGGGCGGTCGCCCCGGACCTCGTCGAGTACGTCGTAGAGGGCGTCGACCGAGTCAATTGGACGGCCGGCGGCGAGCGCGAGCAGATCTCCCCGCTCGAGTCCGGCGCGCGCGGCCGGACTCTCCGGCTCGACGGCCCGGACGAGCACGCCTTCGCGCTCGGGGAGCCCGACCGCGCGACGCAGACGGCGAGCGACGTGCGGCGGCGCGACGGCGACCCCGAGACGCCACGGCGCCCGGCGCTCGCCGCGACCGAGCGCCTCGATCCGCTCCCGCTCCCTCGCTCCGACCGGTACGGCGAGGATCAGGCCGCCCTCGCGCCGGAGGGCGTTGATGCCGACGAGCCGACCGTCGAGGTCGACCACCGGACCGCCCGACGAGCCCCGGGGTAGCGGAGCAGTGTGCTCGATCGCGCCCTCGATGCGACGCCCGCGGGGACCGCGGAAGGAGCGGCCGGCGGCCGAGACGAAGCCGAGCGTGGCGCGCAGGCCCCGCCCGCCGGGATTGGCGAGGGCGACGACGGGCGCGCCGAGGCCGAGCGACAGGGTGTCCGCGGAGGGCCACGCCACCGCCGGCGCCTCGCCGGTGTCGACGGCGATCACGGCCAGGTCGGCATCGGTGTCGACGCCCGCGAGCTCGCCGTGCTCGCGCCGCCCATCCGCGAACACGAGCGCTACCTCGTCACCACGTACGGCATGAGCCGCGGTGAGGACCCGGCCGTCGCCTATCACTACGCCCGATCCCCGGCCCGAGCCGCGGGCCAGGCCGACGATGCTCGGCCCGAGCCGCTCGCCGAGGGCTCCGATCCGAGCTCCGATGTCTTCGAGCACTGCCATGCCGACCTCCTGCTTTCGCGCCCCTGCTCGGAGGGGCCTCGTAGTGACTTGCAATCGACAAGTTACCACGGGAGGGCAGCGCCGCCGCTCAGCCACCTCGACGACGGGGTCCTAAGCTCTTGTTTCATGGCGCACCCGCGCACCCGGGCCGACGCAGCGCCGCCGGCGGCCTCGCCGACCTCCCCTCTGGCCGAGGCCCTGGCCACGGTCGGCGACCGCTGGACGCTGCTCGCGGTGGCCGCGCTCCTCGACGGTCCCCGCCGCTTCGGCGACCTGGGGCGCGAGCTGCCCGGAATCGCGCCGAACATCCTCAGCGCGCGGTTGCGCGGGCTCGAGCAGGCCGGGCTGGTGGTGGCCGAGCCCTATCAGGAGCGCCCCCCGCGCTTCGTGTACGAGCTGACCGCTCCCGGTCGCGAGCTCGCGGGCGCACTGCGGCTGCTTGCGGGCTGGGGAGGACGCCATCGCGAGGAGGCCGAGTCGCCGCGCCACGTGGCCTGCGGCTCACCGCTCGAGGCTCGCTGGTGGTGTCCGACCTGCGAGCAGGCGCTCGAGGGCCCGGCCGACGACGACGAGCTCCACTTCGCCTGAGCGCTGCGGCGCCGGTCAGACGCGGCGTGCCCGCGCGGCCGGGTAGGTCCTCCCTCGCCAGGTCCGGATCGGGCGCACCGTGGAGAGGGTGAGGCGCGCCGCCGCGGCGACGTCGGCCAGCGGCGAGAGCCAGAAGGCGACGCCCCGGCGATCGTAGACGCGCCGCAGCGCGAGCAGGAGGGCGACGCGAACGCCGGCGAGCAGCATGTCGAGCGGGTCTGCGCGACGCAGGATCACCCGGACGAGCGGCGTCGCCATCGCGAGCCAGACCACGAGCAGGTCGAGCGCCTGCCAGGCCGGCGGGGTGACGTCCTGCATCGACAGCGACCGCCCCCACTCGCGCCAGACCTCGCGGATCGAGGTGTGCATGCGCACCGAGATCAGGTCGGCGCCGTCGACGAAGCGGATCCGCCAGCCGGCGGCGGCCAGCGAGCGGGCAAGCGCGACGTCGTCGGTCATCCGGTCGGGCGTGCGAGCGAAGCCGCCCGCGGCGAGGAGTTGCTCGCGCCGAAACGCCTGGCACTGCCCGTTGGCCACCGCGCGGTGAGCTGGGCGAGCCTTCCCTCCCTCCGCTCCCGCGGGTCCGAAGCGGTAGACGAGCGTGGCCAGCATGGCCGGGTGCAGCAGCCGCTCGCCGGCGCTGTGGCAGACGAAGCGCGTGCCCGCGGTGACGAGGTCGGCTTCGTCGAGCTCGGCGGCGAGGGCGGCGAGCAGTCCCGGCGACGGACGCGTGTCGGCGTCGAGGGTGACGAGGTACTCGCCGCCGGCGGCCTCGAGGCCGTGCTGGAGCGCCCACGGCTTGCCGACCCAGCCCTCGGGCAGCGCGGGGGCGACGACCACCCTCGCCCCACCCGCCGAGGCCACCGCGGCCGTCTCGCTGCGGTCGTCCTCGTCGACGACGACGATGACCTCCCCCGCGTCGGGGTCGGCGGCGAGACCCTCGAGGCACGCGCCGACGCGCTCGGCCTCATCACGGGCCGGGACGACCACGCTGACCGGGCCGCCCGGGCGAGGCGCGCCGGGGCTCAGCGGCGGCCGGCGGTCACGGCCCCGGGCCAAACGGCCGAGAGCGAGGGTGGCGGCGAGGACCCTGGCGGCGCCGAGGGCGACGCGGCCGGCGCTCAGGGCGAGGAGCCGCCCGAGTCGGCGTTCCGCCCGACCCGGTCGACCTCCTCCTGGAGCTGCTGTACGTCCTGGCTGAGGTCGGCGAGCTCGCTCTGGGTCGACTCGTCGGGTCCGCCGGCGCTCTGGACCTCGCTCTCGAGGTCGTCGATCCGGCTCGTGAGCGAGTCCACCGATCCTTCCGCATCCTGCGACGCCTCGCGGGCCGACTCGACCCGGTCCTCGAGCTTGGCTTGGTCATCCTGGAGGTCGCGGACCGAGCTGCGCGATGCCCCACCCGACCGACCCGACGATTGGTCGTTCGTGAGCAGTAAGGCAAGCGCCACCGCCGCCCCCGCGGCGGCGAGGAAGGCGATGAACGTGGCGAAGTAAGCCCAGCGGCGCGAGTTGCGCGCCTGCTCGACGAGCTGGAGGTGCTCGAGGTCCGCCTGCTCCTCGGGCGTGAGCGCCCGGCCGTCGGGCCCGACCGGTCGATTCGGGCGAGCTGCCATCTCGCGGGTGAGAATACGGCAGGCGGGGTCGCAGCGACGGTCACCGCGCCCATTAGCCTTTCGGACCGTGATCGACATCCACGACACGACCCTCGACAACGGCCTCCCGCTCGTGCAGCTCCAGATGCCCGGCACGCGGGCGGTCACCGTGCTCGTCGCCTTCGACGCCGGCGCGCGCACCGAGCGCCCCGAGGAGAACGGCGCGGCGCACTTCCTCGAGCACCTCGTGTTCAAGGGCGGCGAGAAGTATCCGAGCTACCGCGACGTCAACGAGACCGCCGAGCGGCTGGGCGCCCAGCTGAACGCGTACACCTCGCACGACGTCGTCGCCTTCCACGTCACCTGTCGTGCCGAGGCGGTGATGGACGCCGCCGACCTGCTCACCGACTTCGTGGCCAAGGCCCGTGTCGCCGGCGACGAGCTCGAGCGCGAGCGCGGCGTGGTGATCCAGGAGATCAACCGCTCAGACGACGCTCCGGCGAGCGTGGCGAGCAAGCTGCTCGACCGCGCCGCCTACGGCGACCACCCGCTCGGCCGCCCTGTGCTCGGCCCCGCCGAGCACCTCGAGAGCTTCAGCCGCGAAGCGATCCTCGGCTTCCGCGAGCGCCGCTGGGCACCGGCGCGGGGGGGCGCCTTCCTCGCCGGCGACCTCTCGGCGGTCGACGAGCCACGGCTCGCCGAGCTCTTCGGGCGCTTTCCGGGGCGCGCGGAGGAGGACGGCGTCGAGCCGGCTCCGGGGTTCGAGCGCCGGGTGCTCGTCGAGGAGCGCGAGACCAACCAGTCGCACCTGCGCCTCCACTGGCGCGCGCCGATCGATCCGACCGACCTGGGTCAGCGGGCGGCTCTCGGCGTCTACTCGACCCTGCTCGGGGGCTCCATGGGCTCGCGCCTGTTCGACGAGATCCGCGAGCAGCGGGGGCTCTGTTACGCGATCCGCTCGGGCTCGTGGACCCACACGGACGCGTCGAGCCTCGAGGTCGCGTCGGGCCTCGATTCGTCGAAGTGCGACGAGGCCTACCGGCGGATCCGGGAGATCGTCGCCGACCTCGCCGAGAACGGCCCGAGCTCGAGCGAGGTCGAGCGCGCCCGCGCCTACGCGGCCGGTTCGACGGTGCTGGCGCTCGAGGGCACGAACGCGGTGGCACGCCGGGCGGCCGCCCAGAAGGTGACCTTCGGCGAGATCTCCTCCCCCGAGGAGGCGATCGCCGCCCTCGATGCGGTCACCGAGGACGAGGTGCGAGAGGTGGCGCGCGGTGTGGCGGGAGCGCCGAGCGTGGCCTGCGTGGGGCCGCACACGGTCGCGGACTTCGAGTGATCGCCGCGGCGCCGGGAGCCGTGGACTTCGAGGCAGCGATCTTGTACCGGATCCAGGACGCCAAGAAGCCCGAGACGCGGGCCCGGCGGATCGAGAAGTACGTCGCCATGCTCAGCGCGGGCGAGAAGCTCCACCCCTAGTCCGCCGGCAGCTCGCCTCCCGGCCGATCGGCGACGAGCACAGCGAGGTCTCGTCGCCGCCACGCCACCCGCGCGGCGAAGCCGGCGGCCCGCAGCCAAGCGAGCTGATCCTCGACGGAGCTCGGACGGTCGTAGGTCGGGTCGGTCGGCGTAACGCTATCGTCCGGGACCTCGGGTAGGACGACGTCACCGAGCACGAATCGCCCTCCCCGGCGCAGGGCTCCATGGACCCGTGCGAAGAGCTGCGCCTTCGCCGGCCCGTCGATGTGATGGATGGCCAGCGCGGAGACGACCAGATCGAAGGCGCCCGGCGGTGGCGGGTCCTCGAGTCGTCGAACCTCGAAGCTTGCGTCCACTCCCTCGAGGGCTCGCTCGGCCGCGGCGAGCATCGCGGCGCTCTCGTCGAGGCCCACGAGGCGCGCCCCGGGGTGCTCGGCGACGACGCGACGCGCCGTCTCCCCCGTGCCGGCGCCGAGGTCGAGGATCGAGCCGACCTCGAGCCCACGGGTCGCGGTCGAAAGCTCGAGCTGGAGGTGGTCGTAGTCCGGGATCTCGGCGCGGATGAAGTCGAGATAGCCGTCCGGGTTCCAGCGGTCAGGGTCCATGCGAGCAGTATCCCCGGCCGCTTGCGTGAGCCGCCGCCCGGGGACAGGAGGCCGTGAGGCAGGCCCAGCTCCCCGCACCGCCGGACCACGGAGGACTCGGCCTGGCGCCGGCAGCCCCAGGGGCGCAACTGGCCCGGAGTCGCCCTCGCCGTCTCGCGCGGCAAAGGCCCGAGAGCTTCAGCACCCCTTCGAAGGGGGATGATATACTTAGCTCACCTTGAGCGAGACACCGGCAGCCCTTCCCAAGACCCTCATGGAGGCTGTCCGCTACTTCTCGGATCTCGACGTGGCGACCGATTTCGTCGCCAAGCTCCGCTGGCCGGACGGGCCGATCTGCCCGCGCTGTGAGAGCCGGGAGTACTCCTACCTCCAGACCCGCCGCGTCTGGAAGTGCAAGGACTGTAAGAAGCAGTACACGGTCAAGCTGGGGACGGTCTTCGAGGACTCGCCGCTCGGGCTCGACAAGTGGCTCCCGGCCGTCTGGTTGATCGCCAACTCGAAGAACGGCATCTCAAGCCACGAACTCGGCCGTGCCCTGGGCGTGACTCAGAAGTCGGCTTGGTTCATGCTCCACCGCATCCGGCTCGCCATGCCAACGGGGAGCTTCGAGAAGCTCGACGGCGAGGTCGAGATCGACGAGAGCTACATCGGCGGCCGGGCGCGGAACATGCACGCAGCCGAGCGCAAGCGCAAGATCACCGGGCGTGGCGGTCACAACAAGACCATCGTGATGGGCTTCCGCCAGCGCGGAGGGGCGATTCGAGCGGCGATCGTGCCGGACACCAAGGGCACCACCTTCAAGCGCGAGGTCGCGGAGAACGTCGCGCCCGGCTCAGCAGTGTTCACCGACGTTCACGGGGGCTACCGAGGGCTCAACGGCATGCTTCGCCCACGAAACGGTCGATCACGCCGAGCGCTACGTCGATGGCCGCGCCCACACGAACGGGCTTGAGAACTTCTGGAGCCTGCTCAAGCGCGGGCTGCACGGCACCTACGTGAGCGTCGAGCCCTTTCACCTGTTCCGCTACCTCGACGAGCGGCTGTTCGCCTTCAACCTACGCGGGCTTGACGACTTCGGACGCCTCTCAGCGACGCTCCAGGCGGCGACGGGGAGGCGGCTGACCTATTCGGAGCTGACCGGGAAGGCTTAGCCTCCTCGCCGCTTCTCGTTCAGCTCCGACTTCGAGACGCGAAGCAGCTTTCCGGCTAGATCCTCGAACCGCTCAAACTCCTCGGGCTTTCGGTCGTCGCGGGGCCTCGGGGGATCGCCTTTGCTCTTCTTGGCCATATCGGGAGGGTAGCCCCTCCTGAGAGGACTAGCGGACCATTCGGAAGTAGTGATCACCCTCGACTCGGTACCGAGGGTCGGGGAGAACTTGGTAGCCGAGAGAGGTCCAGAAGTTGAGCCCGCGGCCGTTGTCGACATCGCACAGAAGCGTGAACGGCATCTCATCGGTTGTTCTTGGATGGCTCAGTGCTGCCTCCTCAACACGCCTGTAGCTCAGTTCCGCCACCCTGTTACCCGCGTCGTCTCGCCGCCCTTGGTGAGCCAAGTCGACGCCGAACCACGCGATCTCGACGTGCCGCTCCAGCCGGTCGGCGACGGCATCGACGTGATGCCACGTGCCGAATCCAGCCACCTTGCCATCGGCGTCGCGATCAACCGTTAGGAGGGTCTGATTCGGGATCGTCCCGTCCTGCCAGAAGTCGGGAGCCCAGATCGTCTCCGTGATCCACTGCGTTACGTGCCGCTCGTACGGCGCCGGACCGCAGTCAAATTCTGCAACCAAGGACCGATCTCCTTGGCGGAGGCGCCGAGCCCGGAGATGGATGGTGGATCAGTCGTCGAGCGGGAGCAAAGGCACGCGAAGAGGTCGGCGTGTCCGCACCGCTAGCTGGATCACCTCAGCCTGGGCGGGCGTGTACGCGCGGGGACCAAATCGTGCGGCGTACTGAGAAGGGAACCCCACAGGCGGCTCAAGCTCAATCAGATCGCCAAGCGCTGATGGGCTATGGCTTGTCCGCGTCTCGTCGTCAAGCTCGATCCAGTCCTCGCCCTGCGCGGGGCGATCGAGAACCATGGAGTTGCTCATCGGGCCACCTCCTCTCTCCTATCGTCACCGAATAGCGCTGTTTCAAGCGTCGAGACCAGATTACCTGCTTCGTCGCGGGCAGTCTGCCAGAAACCCGGCACCTCTTCCCGAAGGGTTACTGCGTCGCCTCCACCCTCACGAGCGAGCCACAGGTCTGCGAACAAGGAGACCGGCGCGAACTCCTCCGGTCCCCCGGCGTACGGGGGTGGCTGAGACTCCCGGTCGAACTCCCGGTCGATCCGGCCGACAGTCAGCGAGAGGCGTAATGGCACCTCCTCGGCTCGCACGATCCCGAATTCGATCTGCCCGGTAGTCCCATCATCTGTGAGATCGACCAAGAACGCCCAGTCGCTGACGTCGATGCTCCCGGTCCGAAGGCTTCCGAGCGCACCCCCGTAAGCCTGCCTCACGGCCGCCTCGAATTCCATGTCCACCGGCGTCAGGAACTGGAAGGACGCGGAGCGCTGCCGTGGCTGGCTCGGAGACAGGGTCGACAAGCTGATCTCCACCGCTCGCAACGCCCGATCCAGGTCAGAGTCTGAGCGGCGCAGGTGAAGTACGAGTCCGTCCTGCCGGACCGAGAGCGCGTCGCGAGAGTCGAAGAGCCTCGCATCGATGGCGGACTCGTGCACGCGGAACGCGCGCAGAAAGCCCTCCTCCTCCAAGGTCCGCAGAATCTCGACGCGCTTCTCGTAGAAGCGCAGCTCGGGTCGCCAGCGGAGGCTGAGTGACTGGGTCCAGAGTGTGGGCATCGGGGGGGACTCTACTTGCCTGTTGCGGGCGGTTTCCGCGCCCATCCAGAGCCTACTCCCTGGTGAGTCACGTATATCATCCCCTTCGAAGCGCCCGGTCGACGAGCATCCGCAGCAGCTTGTACATCGTCCCCTCGAGGAGGGCGGCCCCCAGAACGCTGCGACGAACTACTGGGTGGGGGCTCAATCAGCGGGACATGGCGCCAGCACGACGACGGCCGCGTCGTCGCGGAGGGCCTCGGACGAGGCGTTCACCACCGCCTCCTGGATCGCCCGCGCGGTGGCCGTGGCCGACGCTCGGGGCGCGCTCTTGATCGCCTGGGCGATGCCCTCCCGGCCGAAGCGCCCTTCCCGGGTCGGCCGCATCGAGATCCCGTCGGAATAGAGGACGACCCGGTCGCCTGCCTCGAGCCGGCGCTGGCTTCGCCGGAAGCGCCGCTCGCGGTCGGCCAGCCCGAGCGGAAGGGCGGGCTGGCTCGAGAGCTCCTCGACCGTCCCGTCGGGACGCGCAAGGAGCGGCGGGGGGTGCCCGCAGTTGATCCAGCTGAAGACCGAGTACACAGCTTCCCAGCGGGCGAGCACGGCGGTCACGAAGAACTCTGGCATCTCCATGGCGCAGATGGTCTCGTGGATCGTCTGCGCCGCCTCCTCGAGGTTGCTCTCGTTCCGCCGTGCCGCGCGGAGGGCAGCCAGCGCCACGCTGCCCAGGCCGCCCGCGACGGGCCCTTTGCCAGCCGCGTCGGCGATGGCGATCCAGGCGCCGTCGCGATTCTCGACGTAGTCGAACCAATCGCCACCGACGTCGTAGCTCGGTAGCACGCTGCCACCGATTCCGCCGGCGCCCAGGCGGCTGATCCGGGGGGGCAGCAGGCTCTGTTGCATCTCCGCCGCGGGATTCATCTCCTTTCGCCGGCGGGCGCCGTCGATGACGTCCGTATAGCCGCCGGCAAGCTCGATCGCCGCCGCCGCTTGGCGTGCGAGCTCGAGCAGCCGCTCCTCAGGCACCCGGAGGGCGAGCAGGAGCCCCAACGCCCGCCCGCGCAGCCACATCGGCACCATCGCCACGCCCGGGAGCTCGCCCTCGAGGCGTGCTCTGAGCTCCGGGATGCCGTCCTCGGCAAGCTCTGGACCGAGGGCGAGTGGAGCTCTCAAACGCGCCGGGAAGTGCTCCGCGCCCGCCAGGCGCAGGAGATGCGAGCCGTCGATATCGACGACGTAGAGGGCGACGGGGACGCCGACGAGTCGCATCGCCTCGGCGACGATCTGCTCGGGCAGGAGTGGGGCGGGCACCTCGTCGAGGGCCCGGGCCACGTCGAGCGGAACGGGGCTCGCCCGCGCCAGCTCGCCCGGGGGCCGCAGGTGAGAGAGCTCCGCGCGCCTCTGCTCGGTCACGTCCGAGTAGATCCCGACCACGCCGTAGAGCCCTCCTGTTCGACGCAGCAGCCGAACGTCGATCGAGAACCAGCGAAGGGCACCGCTAGGCGAGCGGTGCCCGCGTACCGCCCCGGTAAGGTCCTCCTCGGCTTGAACGGCGAGCCGCAACGGGTAGGCGTCGGCCGGGCACGCCGAGCCCTCCTCGTACAGCACGTCGACGGTGGGCACGGTAAGCGGCTTGCCGGCCTCGACCGCCTCAGCGCCTGGCGTGAGCGCCTGGCGTGCGTACGAATTGAGCGAGATGAGGCAACCCTCCGGGTCGAGCAGAACGAGCCCTCGGTCGAGGGGGTCGGTGATGGCGTGGAGAAACGATTCCGCCGCGGCGCTCGAGTCGTGCTCGCGCGAGCCGAGGGCAAGGCACGCTTCGACGAGGTGACCGGCCGCGGTGCGGACCCATTCCGGGGGTGGCGCCGGAGCCAGATCGGCGGCTCGCCCGAGGCGCTCGGCAAGGGGCAGCAGCTCGTGTGCGACATCGTCGACGGCGTCCCCCGCGATGACTTTCGCCACCGCGTCGAACGGGTGATCGCCGCCGACCTCGACGAGCCGGTTCACGAGGCCTCTGAGCGCCGCGAAGAGCGGCCGCTCTTCCTGCAGGCTCCGCCGGATCGCGGCGCGGATCGCTTCGAGGGTCGCCTCCCCCACGCCGCGGAGCAGGTCGTCCTCGCTCGGAAAGTGGCGGTAGACGGTCGAGCGGCTGACCTGCGCCGCCGCGGCAAGCTGTTGTGCGCTGAGCTGCCGCCCGCGCTTGAGCTCGTCCGCTGCCGCCGCGACGATCGCCGCCCGGCTTCGCCTCGCATCCGCTCTTGGTGCGCGTCTTGGCTGGTCCTCGATCGAGCGGCGGTTCATCACTGGCCGCCTCGGGCCGCGGTCGGGACGCTTCTCTGCCAGGTCGAACGCTAGCGCAAATGAGACGGATCCGGTGATCGTCTAAGACTCGTGTCCGAGTTAGGGCGGGCTAGGACCGATCACTCGTTTATGCGTCCCACGTACGGGAACCGACCCGGATGAAGCGGCGACGTCTCCAGGGGAGGACCGAATGACTCATATCACCGAGCCCTACGACTGGCGCGGGCGCACACAGCTCCGGCTGGCGTTGCTGCGCAGGAGGAGGCGCTGATCATGGCCAAGGCTCTGTACACGCCTCTCGGCATCCTCTTCGGGGTGCTCGGCGGCGTCATCGGCGGCGCGATCTTCAAGCAGATCTGGAAGCTGATCACCGGCCAGGACGACGCCCCCGCCGCTCGCGAGAGCGAGTACGGCTGGCGCGAGGTGCTCCCGGCCGCCGCGGTGCAGGGAGCGATCTTCGCCGTGGTCAAGGCAGCGGTAGACCGCGGCGGGGCACGCGCCTTCGAGAAGCTGACCGGCATCTGGCCGGGCGACTGAGGGAGGGGTGGCGAATGCCCTTGGAGCATCGGGATGAGCGGGAGACGGTAGAGGCCAAGCGGGACGACCGCGGGGCCGCGGAGGGCCGCGCGCCCGACACGCCAACCGATCTGTCCACCACCAAGATGGGGACGCTGAAGCGGACGTTCAAGGAGTTCTCCGCGGACGACCTCACCGATTGGGCGGCGGCGCTGACCTACTACGCGGTGCTGGCGATCTTCCCGGCGCTGATCGCGCTG
>Ga0136616_10000012_pt1 | contig 78779 bp, 90 predicted proteins | sample AntDrymUQ2992106_2_FD_106648 | JGI IMG/M metagenome (GOLD analysis project Ga0136616, IMG submission 106648) | Polar desert sand microbial communities from Dry Valleys, Antarctica - metaG UQ299 (21.06) | ecosystem: Environmental > Terrestrial > Soil > Desert | place: Antarctica: Dry Valley... | reverse complement strand
TGCTGGACGCGATCGCCGACGGGCGCTGCGACGTCGGGCTGACCAACCACTACTACCTCGGCCGCGAGCTGGCCGAGGACGCCGACTACCCCGTCGCGCCCGTCTGGGCCGATCAGGACGGCCGCGGCACTCACGTGAACCTCTCCGGCCTCGGCGTGGTCCGGCGCTCGGAGCGCAAGGCCGAGGCCGTGGGGCTGATCGAGTTCCTGAGCCAGGCGGCCGAGCAACAGGTCCTCGCCGACAACAACTACGAGTTCGGGGTGGCCGCGGGTGTCGAGCCGGCCGAAGTGCTGTCGCGGTTCGGGAGCTTCGAGCGCGACCCCATCGACGTCGAGGGTGCGGGACGCAACCTGGACGACGCCCTGCGGCTGATGGACGAGGTGGGGTGGGACTGAGCCCGGCCCGGCGCGGGCCCGACGGTCCCACCGTCGTGACCGTCGCGTGCGCAGTGCTAATCGCCGGCCCGCTGCTCGGCCTGCCGCTCAGCTTCCTGGTCGCCCCGGGGGCCCTGTCGCGTTTCGCGGGCTACCTGCCCGAGGCGCTGACGGCCACCGCCGTGCTCGTGGCGGGTGTGGGCCTCGGCACGCTCGTGCTGGGCACGGCGCTGGCGCTGCTGGTCTCGTTCTGCGACTTCCCAGGGCGCTCCTGGATCGAGTGGGTCCTGGTGCTGCCGCTGGCCATGCCCGGGTACGTCTTCACGCTGTTCTGCCTGGGGCTCGACGTGCCCGGTGTGCGGTCGGAGATGGGCGCCGTGGCCGTGTTCACGCTGGTGCTGTACCCGTACGTGTACCTCCTGGCGCGCGCATCGTTCCTGTCCCAGTCCCGGACACTGCTCGAGGCCGCGCGCGGCCTGGGGCTGAGCCGCCGGGCCGCGATCGCCCGGGTGGGCCTGCCGCTCGCCCGCCCCGCGATCCTCGGAGGGATGGCGCTGGCCCTGATGGAGGCGCTGGCCGACTTCGGGACGGTCAACCTGCTGGGGGTGCGCACGTTCACGGACGCGATCTACCGGACCTGGTTCATCGGGTTCGATCGCGAGGCGGCGATGCAGCTGGCCACGCTGCTCGTGTCCGTGACCCTGACGCTGCTGGTGCTGGAGCGCCTGGCCCGCGGCCGGCGGCGCTACCACCACCAGGCGGCTCGTGGCGATACGGTCCCGCCGATCCGGTTGCACGGCGTGGCCGCCGCCGCAGCCGTGGCCGGCCCCCTGCTGCTGGTCGGCGCGGTGGTGCTGGCGCCGCTCGCACAGCTCGGCGAGTGGTCCGTGGAGTCGATCCGCCACGGCCTTCTGGCCCCGGAGTTCGCCGCCGCCGCGCGCAACAGCGTGATGCTGTCCGCCATGAGCGCGGTGCTGGTGCCCGCCGTGGCCGTGGGACTCGCCTACGGGGTCAGGTCGAGCGGATCCCGCGTGGCGGCCGGCGCGGCACGCACCGCTACGATCGGCTACGGGCTGCCGGGATCGGTGGTGGCGGTCGCGGTGATCGTCCCGCTCGGCTGGGTCGACCACAGGATCGGCGACGCCGCCGGCTCGGTGCTCGGGCTCGACGTGGGCCTGATCCTCACCGGAACCGTGATCGGCTTGTTCTGCGCCTACCTCGTCCGCTTCCTCGCCCTGGCCTGGGGTGCGGTGGAGACCGGCCTGCTGCGGATCCCGCCACAGCTGGACGAGGCCGCCCGGGGACTGGGCGCCGACCGGCTGGACGTGCTGGCGCGGGTGCACGTTCCGCTCATGCGGACGGGCCTGCTCACCGCCGCCCTGCTCGTGTTCACCGAGGTGATGAAGGAGCTGCCGGCCACGCTGCTGCTGCGCCCGCTCGGTGGCGACACGCTCGCCGTGGCCGTCTGGCAGGCCACGTCGGAGTCGCTGTTCGAGACCGCCGCCCTGCCCGCGCTGATGATCGTCGTCGTGGGCCTGCTGCCGGTGGCGCTGATGATCCGCCTGTCCGGTCGCGGGGGCGCCGAGCTGGAGGCGGCTCAGGGCGCAGGCAGCTGGGCCGAGATCGAGCGCGAGGCGACGCCCGCATGACCCACCTGCGGCTCGGCGGCGTGGGCAAGGCCTTCGGCCCCGTGCGCGCTGTGTACGGAGTCACGCTGGAGGTGGCCGCCGGCGAGCTGATGGCCGTGCTGGGGCCGTCCGGCTGTGGCAAGACCACGCTGCTTCGGCTGATCGCCGGGTTCGAGCGCCCGGACGCCGGGACGATCTCGGTGGGCGGCACCGAGCTGGCCGGGCCGGCGGTCTTCGTCGGCCCCGACAAGCGGCGTGTGGGCATCGTGTTCCAGGACTACGCCCTGTTCCCGCATCTCAGCGTCCTCGCCAACGTGGCGTTCGGCCTCTCGCGACACTCGGACGAGGAGCGGGCGTCCGTGACGCGGCGAACGCTGGAACTGGTGGGTCTTCAGCACAAGGAGGCCTGCCATCCGCACGAGCTGTCCGGCGGCGAGCGCCAGCGCGTGGCGCTCGCGCGGGCGCTGGCACCCGGGCCGCAGCTGGTGCTGCTGGACGAGCCCTTCTCGAGCCTCGACGCATCGCTTCGGGGGGACCTCCGCCGTGAGGTGGAGCTGATCCTCCGCGACGCCGGCGCCACCGCGCTGCTGGTGACCCACGACCAGGAGGAGGCCCTGTCGGTGGCCGACCGGGTGGCGGTGATGCGCGAGGGCGAGATCGTCCAGGTCGGCGCTCCGCAGGAGGTGTACGGGCGACCGGCCAACCGCTGGGCGGCCGGGTTCCTTGGCGAGGTCAACATCCTGTCGGGCGTGGGCCGCGGCTCCGGCGTCGAGACCGAGTTGGGCGTGTTCGACGTCGGCGCCCCCATCGCCGGGACCGCGCACGTGGCGGTGCGCCCGGAGCAGCTGCTTCTGCGCTCGGACGCCGACGGGAACGCCGAGGTGGTCGCGCGCGAGTTCCGCGGCCACGACGTGCTCTATCGCCTGCGCCACGAGGGCGGGCGCACCGTGCTCGTGCAGCTTCCCTCACTGGAGCTTCACGAGGTCGGCGCGCGGGTGTTCGTGCGCCCGGCGCCGGATGCCGTGACCAGCCTGGTGGATTAGGTCGGGTGAGAGGGGCCGCCGGCCCGGTCATCTACCCTCGCGGGCATGATCCTCCGCGTCGTCGCGGCCCTGGCAGCGCTGGCCGCGTTCGCGCCCTCTACGCAGGCGCTGCCGGGCCCGTCGGGATCCCCGGCGAGGGGGGAACGGCCCCCCACCATCCCGGCGCTGCGCGAGTGGACGGGGCTGCCGGGTCGGTTCGTGCTCGCCCGCTCCGGACGGGTGATCGCACGCGACGCCGGGGTCGCCTCCGAGGCACGGGTCCTCTCCGCCGACCTGCGCCGCCGGACCGGGCTTCGGCTGGCCGTCCTGGTGGACGCGGCCGTGCCGGCTCGCGCCGGGGACGTCGTGCTGGAGCTGGGGGACCCCGACCGCGGGCTCGGCCGCGAGGGCTACCGGCTGTCGGTCGGAGCGTGGGTGCGGATCCGAGCGCGCGCGGCGGCCGGCGCCTTCTACGGCACCCGCACGGTCCTGCAGCTGCTGGCGCGCGGACGGTCGATCGCCGCGGGGGAGGCGCGCGACCGGCCCCGGTACCCCGAGCGCGGGCTGATGCTCGACAACGGCCGCCGCTACTTCTCGCCGGGCTGGATCCGCCGCCGGATCAGGGAGATGGCCTACGTCAAGCTCAACCAGCTCCACCTCCACTTCTCGGACAACCAGGGCTTCCGCGTGGAGTCGGAGCGTCATCCCGAAGTGGTGACGCGGCCGTTCCTGACCAAGGCGCAGGTGCGCGGCATCGTCGCGCTCGCCCGTCGCCACCACATCCGGGTGATCGGTGAGATCGACATGCCGGGACATCTGACCGCCGCTCTGCGCCGGCATCCCGAGCTCCAGCTGGCCGCCCCGGACGGTGTCCGGGCGCCGGACAAGCTCGACGTGACCGACCCGGCGGCCCGCCGCTTCGCCCGCGACCTGATCCTGGAGTACCTGCCGCTGTTCGGAGGCCGCTACTGGCACGCCGGCGCCGACGAGTACCTGAGCGAGACCGGGTACGACGCGTACCCGCAGCTGCGGGCCTGGGCGCGCGGGCGCTATGGCCCGCGGGCCAACGGAGCCGACGCCTACCTGGGCTTCATCGACTGGATCGACCGACTGGTGCGGCGTCGCGGGCGGACGCTGAGAGTCTGGAACGACGGTCTCTCGGGCGGCAGCGCCGTGCGGCTGCGCCGGCACGTGGTGGTGGACTGGTGGGGCGACCACTCCGGACCGAGCCCGCGGGCGCTCGTGGCGCGCGGGCATCGGGTTCTGAACGCGGGCTGGTGGCCCACCTACTACGTCGTCGGGCCGCTGGGAAGCGTCCGGCCTTCGGTGAAGGCCACCTACGAGGACTGGCGCGTCAACGCGTTCGGTGGGCTGGCCCTGAACCTGGCTCTTCCCCCGAACAGGCCGGTCGTGCTTCCCGCGCGGAGCCGGCGCGTGCTCGGCTCGGAGCTGCACGTCTGGAACGACGTGCCCGACGCGGAGACCGATCGGGCCACGGCCCGTGGGATCGCCCCGCGGCTGCGCGTGCTGGCCCAGCGGACGTGGGGCTCCCCCGACCTGGCCGCCACCTACGCCGGCTTCGTGCGGGTCGAGCGGGCCGTCGGGCTCGGGCGCGACGTCGACTAGGCTGCCGCGCCGTGAAGCTCTACGTCTGTTACGGAACCTTCCGCTCGCCCCGTCCCGGCGGCCATCCGTGCCGCAACGCCTACGAGGCGCTGAAGGAGGCGGGCTGGGAGCCGGAGGTCGAGAAGGTCTACGGACTGGGCGTGCTCGGCGACTCGCTGAACCCCACGCGGTCCAAGATCAGGGAGCTGACCGGGCAGACCATGGTGCCCGTGCTGATGACCGACGACGGCGAGGTGGTGCAGGACTCGCGCAAGATCGCCACGTGGGCGGCGGACCACCCCGTCCCCAAGCCCGCCTGATCGGCCCCGGGTGCGCACCGATGTTCTTGCGGAAGCACCCGGCTCGGCCGGGTGCGCACCGATGTTCTTGCGGAAGCACCCGGCTCGGCCGGGTGCGCACCGATGTTCTTGCGGAAGCACCCGGCTCGGCCGGGTGCGCACCGATGTTCTTCACTCGGGCCAGGAGGCGTCGCCGGTGGTGGCGCCGCGCATGACCTTCAGGGACAGCAGGGCGCACTTGCGGCGGGTGGGCGAGATCTCGATTCCCAGCTGCTCGATCACCCAGTCGGCGCCCAGCCTCTGAACCTCCTCGACCGCCATCCCGATCAGTTCCTCCGAGCTGATGGACGCCGCCGCCTGCGAGATGGCGCAGCCCTGCCCGTGGAAGCGCAGGTCGGCCACCCTGTCGTCCTTGACAACGATGTGGACCCCCAGCTCGTCCCCGCACAGCGGGTTGTGGTCGAGCCAGTCCAGGTCGTGCGGCTCCAGCGTCCCGAAGTTCCGTGGGTTCTTGTAGTGGTCCAGGATGTAGTCCCGGTACAACGCGTCCGTCACAGGCCGAAGACCTCGCGGGCGCCGCGCAGCGCGGCGATCAGGCGCTCGGTGTCCTCGCGCGAGTTGTAGACGTGGAAGGAGGCGCGTGCCGTGGCGCCCACGCCGAGCAGGCGCATGAGCGGCTGCGCGCAGTGATGCCCGGCCCGCACGCACACCGCCTGACGGTCGCAGAGCTCGGCGATGTCGTGCGGATGCATCCCGTCGACGGCGAAGGCCACCACGCCACCGCGCCGATCGGGGTCGGGCGGCCCGTACAGGATGATGCCCTCCACCTCGGGCAGTCGCTCGAGGGCGTGGGCGGTCAGGTCGCGCTCGTGGGCGCGCACGTTTTCCATGCCGAGGGAGGCGAGGTAGTCGATCGCCGCGCCCAGCCCGATGGCCTCGGCCACGGCCGAGGTGCCGGCCTCGAACTTCCAGGGCAGCTCGTTCCACGTGGACCGCTCGCGCTCGACCCGGGAGATCATGTGGCCCCCGCCCAGGAAGGGGCGCATCTCCTTGAGCAGCTCGCGCCGGCCGTGGAGCATCCCGGCCGTGGGCCCCAGTGCCTTGTGGCCGGTCCACGCATAGAAGTCGGAGTCGATCGCCCGCAGGTCCACCGGCATCTGGGGCACGGCCTGGGCGCCGTCCACCACGGTTACCGCGCCGGCCTCGCGGGCGCGGCGGACCATCTCCTCAACGGGGTTGATGGTGCCGAGCACGTTGGACACGTGTGCGACCGACATGAGCCTGACCCGCCCATCGGCCAGCACGGCGTCGAGCTCGTCGAGGGACAGCTCGCCGCTGTCGGTGACCGACAGGTAGCGCAGCGTGGCGCCCGTCTCCTCGCACAGCAGCTGCCAGGGGACGATGTTGGAGTGGTGCTCCATCTCGGTGATCAGCACCTCGTCGCCCGCGCGCACGTGGTCGCGGCCCCACGCGTAGGCCACGAGGTTGATCGCCTCCGTCGCGTTGCGCAGGAAGATCGAGCAGTCGGTGTCCCAGCCCACGAACGCGGCGATCCGCTCACGCGCGCCCTCAAACAGCTCAGTGGCCTCACGTCCCAGCTCGTAGACGCCACGGTGCACCGTCCCGTAGGAGTGCGAGTAGAAGCGCTCCATGGCCTCGATCACCTGCCGCGGCTTCTGCGCCGTGGCCGCCGAGTCGAGATACACCAGCGATCGGCCGTTGATCTCCCGCTCGAGCACCGGGAAGTCGGCGCGCACGTCCACGAGCGGCCGGGCAGCCACCGCGCCCATCAGAGGACCTCTGCCCGCTCGCCGATGAACTCCCGGACCTGATCCTCCGCACGCTTGAGCTTCTCCGCGATCCGGCGCCGCACGAGCCGCTCCAGCCCCGGGTCCTCCAGCCGCTGGACCACCTCCTCGAAATAGCCCTCCACCAGCACCCGCACCGCCTCCGAGCGGGGCAGGCCGCGGGTCATCATGTAGAAGATCTGATCCTGGTCGAGCTCGCCCACGGTGCCGCCGTGCGAGGCCTTGACGTTGTCTACCTCCACGATCAGCGACGGGATCGCGTCCCCCTTGGCCTTCGGCGACAGCAGGATCTGGTGGGTCTGGAGATACGTGTCCGTCTCCGCCGCGCCCGGGAGGATGTGGATGAGGCCCTCGTAGGAGGCCCTCGAGTCGCCCGTCAGCGCGCCCTTCCAGACCGTGTCGCCGGTGGTGTGGCCGGCCTCGTGCCGGTCGGTGGTGAACAGGTCCAGATGCTCGTCGCCCTCGGTGAAGTAGAGCCCGGTGTGGCGCATGTCGGAGCCGGGCTCGGCGGTGACGATGTCCAGCGTCTGCTTGGTCAGCCGGCCGCCGAGATGGATCGGCACCCATTTGACGCGCGCGTCACGGCCGATCTCTACGCGGCGGACCGACAGGTCGTGCACGTCGCCGGCGCCCCAGTCCTGGTAGTGAGCCAGATCGACCTGGGCTCCGGGCGCCGCGTACAGCTCGAACGCGCCCGAGTGCAGGGCCTGGCCCTCGAAGTCGGGGGCGAGGAAGTACTCGCGCACCTTGCACCTGGCGTGCTCGCCCACCACGACCAGGGTGTGGGCCCACTGGACCGTTCCCGGCTCGTCGATCAGCCAGACGGCCTGGATCGGCTTGTCCAGCTGGACGTCCTTAGGCACGTGCACGAACACGCCGCCGGTCCAGAACGCGGCGTTGCCGGCGGGGAACTTGCCCTCGTCGTGGGGCAGGCGCCGGGCGAAGTACGGCTCCACCAGGTCGGGGTGCTCCACCACCGCCTGCTCGAGCGGCATGACGATGATCCGGTCGTCGCTGACGTCGGTGTGCACCACGCTCGCTCCGCGCTGGACGATCAGGGCCGAGTGCTCCTCGTCGCCGAGGTGGTCGTTCACGATCGCCGAGTCCACGGCGTCGTAGCGGCGCGGCTCGAGCGAGTCCAGGTCCAGCTTGCGCAGGGACGTGGTCCAGAAGCCGGAGCGCCGCCAGGTGGGAGTCTCCGCGGCCTCGTATACGGCCAGGGCGGCCTGGCGGCGGTCCTCGACGAAGTGGCCCGAGGCAGCCGGCGTGGCCGGCTGCGCAGGGAGCGCATCAGGCACCGGCGGCCACCCCCTCGCGCACGAACTCGTAGCCCTTGTCCTCCAGCTCGTCGGCCAACTCGGGGCCGCCCTCCCGCACGATCCGGCCGTCGAGCATGATGTGAACGAAGTCCGGACGCACGTAGCCGAGGATGCGGGTGTAGTGGGTGATGATCAGGAAGCCCCGGTTCTCGTCGCGCAGTGCGTTGACGCCGCCCGAGACGATCCTCAGGGCATCGATGTCCAGCCCTGAGTCGGTCTCGTCCAGCACCGCGAAGTCCGGGGCGAGCATCGCGAGCTGGAGGATCTCCGCGCGCTTCTTCTCTCCGCCGGAGAAGCCCTCGTTGAGGTAGCGGCTGGTGAAGGCACGGTCAATGTTCAGCAGCTCCATGTTCTTGCCCAGGATCTGGCCGAACTCCTTGACCTTGATGGCCTCCTCGCGGCGCGCGTTCACGGCCATGCGCAGGAAGTTGGCCACCGAGACGCCGGGGATCGTGGCCGGGTACTGGAAGGCCATGAACAGGCCGGCCCGCGCACGCTCGTCAGGGTCGGCCTCGGTCAGGTCCTCGCCGTTCAGGAGGATCCTCCCCTCGGTGACCTCGTAGTTCGGGTTTCCCATGAGCGTGTTGGCGAGGGTGGACTTGCCCGATCCGTTCGGGCCCATCAGGGCGTGGGTCTCGCCCTTCCTCACCTTGAGGTTCACGCCGTGGAGGATCTCCCGCTCCGCGATCCGGACATGCAGGTTCTGGACTTCCAGCGTCATACGGTCAGCTTCTCCTTCGAATACGGGCGTACGAGATCGGCAAGCGTCATGTCGTTGAGGGTCCGGACGATCGAACCCTGAACGCGGGTCCAGAGGAGCTTGGTGGGACAGGGGCTCTCGCCCTCCCGCGCGCACACCAGCTCCCCGTCGGCGCCGGCGGTGATGCATTCGATCGGGGCGATCTCGCCCTCCAGGGCCTGCACCACCTCGGCCATGCTGATGTCGGCGGGCGCGCGCGACAGCGAGTAGCCCCCGTGTGCGCCGCGTCGCGACTCCACCAGCCCCGCGCGGCGCAGTCGCTGGACCAGATGCTCGAGGTAGGCCAGCGGCAGCCCCTCGGCGTCGGCGATCGTGCCCAGCGGGATTGGCCCCGCCGGGACCTCGGCCCGGTCGGAGCGGTCGCGCGCGAGGTGAACCATGACCCGGACGCCGTACTCGGCTTTGGTGGAGAACATCATCGGTGAATACCTACCTGGGAGGTAGGATACGCGGCTCGCCCGGCGACGCCCGTTATTCGGCGGCTTCCCGCTCCAGGAGCCGCAGGTCGTGCGCCAGGGCCTCGGGTGTCGCGGCGAACGCCGGATAGCCGACCCGCTGGAAGCCGCGGGCGTCGACGAGGGTGAAGCGCGCCTGATGCTCGCTGGTCACCGACTGGGGGCGCACGTGGAAGCCGTCCCACAGTGGCCGTAGCTCGGCGCGGGTGCCCAGGATGAAGTCGATTCGGCCCGTGGCGCGCTGCTTGCTGAGGAACGCGCGGGCGCTCTCGGGCGTGTCGCGCGGCGGGTCCACCGCAACGGCCAGCGCGGGCACGTCGTGGCCGAGGTCGTCCAGGGCGCCCCGCATCGTCTGCGCCTGGACGGGGCAGGTGTCCTCGCAGGTCGTGTAGAGGAAGCTCACCAGCACCGGGCGCCCGCGCAGGCCTCGCATCGCGACGCGCTCGCCGTCCTGAGTCCGCAGGTCGAAGTCGGGAGCGCGCAGCCCGGCGGGCATAACAGCGCCCTCGAAGGGGCTCCCGGCGCTGATTCCGTCCTCCTCATCTCGCCCGGAGGCGGCCAGCACCGTGGCCCCGAGCGCGAACACCGCCACCAGGACCAGGGCGATCAAGATCCGCGGGTTCATCGCTCCGAGCGTAGCTTCAGCCCGGAGCAGCCGATTCTAAGGCTCGACGAGCCCGCGGCGGATCGCGTACCGCGCCAGCTGCACGCGGTCCCGCATGCCGAGCTTGGACAGCACGTTGGCGCGGTGGCTCTCCACCGTCTTCTCCGACAGGTTCAGCGTCTCTGCGATCTGCCGGTTGGTGTGGGCCTCGGCGATGAGCTTGACCACCTCGAGCTCGCGTGGGGTGAGCCGGTCCCCGGGGTCCGTGCGCCCCCCCTCGAGCCACTCGTCCCTCAGCGAGCGCTGGGCCTCGCCGGACACGAAGGTTCGGCCCGCGGCGACCATGCGCAGCGCATCGATCAGATCCGTGTCGGCGGCGCGCTTGAGCACGTAGCCGACGGCCCCCGCCGCGAGCCCTTCGAGGAAGTAGCGCTCGTCGTCGTGCATCGACAGCAGGAGCACGCGCGTCTGCGGCACGTGGGAGCGGATCTCCCGCGCGGCCTGGAGCCCTGTCATGCGCGGCATCGACACGTCCAGCACCGCCACGTCGGGCCGAGCCCCCTGGCAGGACTCCAGGGCGCCGACGCCATCGGTGGCCTCGGCCACAACCTCCATGTCCTCCTGGCGGTCGATCAGCATCCGCAGGCCCGAGCGCACGATGCCGTGGTCGTCGGCGATCAGGACGCGGATCATCGGATCCTCAGGGCCACGGTCGTGCCCCCGCCGGGGGCCGAGCGCACGTCCAGCACCCCACCCACCAGGCGGGCCCGCTCGGCCATCCCCCGCAGCCCCAGTCGCGCCGGGGCCGCGTCCGCCGCCCGCGCCGCCTGGCCCGGGTCGAAGCCGCCGCCGTCGTCGCGGACGCGCAGCTCGATCCGCTCGTCCCCCACCTCGAGCTCCACCTCGACGCACGTGGCGCCCGCGTGACGCCCCACGTTGAGGAGCGCCTCCTGGGCCACGCGGTAGATCGCGGTCTGGACGTCCTCCTCCAGGGCCTCGGCGTCGCCGTCGCTCTGCATCCTCACCTCCACTCCGGTGCGGGCGGCAAAGCGCTTGAGCTGCGCGTCGATGGCCGGCACCAGCCCGTGGTCGTCCAGCGCCGTGGGGCGCAGCTGGCGGGCCAGGTTGAGCAGCTCGTCCATCGCCTGGTTGACCAGGCGCTTGAGCTCGGCGACCTCCTGCGACTGCTTCTCCGGTGCGTCCTGAGCCAGGGCCTCCAATCTCAGCAGGATCGCCGTGAGCGCCTGGTTGACCTCATCGTGCAGGTCTCGCGCGAGCCGTCGGCGCTCCTCCTCCTGGGCGCGCATCACGAGCTGGCCGGAACGGCGGCGTTCCTGCTCCACCCGGTCGAGCAGGCGGCGAAAGGATTGGGCCAGGCGGCTGATCTCCTCCGCCGGCTCGCTACCGGGGAGGTCCAGCGCGGAGGCCTCGGCGGGATCGATCTCCTCGATGCGGTCGATCAGGCGCTCGAGTGGCCGGAACCGCCGCTGCAGCATCCACATGTTCACGCAGAGGCTGAGGATGATCGCCAGCGCCAGCACGAGGAACTGCCACCGCTGGTGGTCCACACTCAGGTCGAGCCCCGTCACGAGGCTGGCCCCGAACAGGGTCAGCACCACGAGCACGACGTTGGCGGCCACCACCTGGCCGATCAGCGAGTCGTCGCGTCGCGTCATGCGCATCCTGTCCATGTTCGAAGACCGCCGTCGGGCGAAAAATGGGGTCTCGACCCCATATCGGCAGAAGGCGCCTTGGACGACAATCTCGGTGAGGCTTCACACACGGGTTCGCCCGCGGAGGCTTCGCAGCAAACAATCTAGGTCTGGGTCTTCCTACCGGGGCGCCATGTGGCGCCCCGGTATCGTTCGTGGGGCGAAAGCATCGCCGCGCACCCGGCCGAGCGGGGCGCTTGGGCACCGCCGCTACACTTTCTGAAGTATTGAGTCCCTGTCCTACCTGGAGGAGCAAGAGAGCAAGATGGCAAGCGGCGCCGAGCTGATCCGGAAGGTCAAGGACAAGGTCAGGGAGGTGGACCCGCGCGACGTCCACGACAGCAGCGGCAACGGCGCCGTGATCGTGGACGTCCGCGAGCAGCACGAGTACGAGGCGGGCCACATCCCGGGCGCGGTGCACGTGCCCCGGGGGCACCTGGAGTCCCGCATCGAGGGCGCCGCCCCCGACCGCGACAGCCACGTCGTCCTCTACTGCGCCTCGGGCAACCGCTCCGCACTGGCCGCCGACACGATGCAGGAGCTGCTCGGCTACGAGAACGTCGAATCCATGCGCGGCGGCATTACGCTCTGGAAGGACCGCGGCTACGACGTCGAGGTTCCGCGCGCGCTGACCCGTGAGCAGCGCGAGCGCTACTCACGGCACCTGCTGATCCCCGAGATCGGCCTGGAGGGCCAGCTCAAGCTGCTGGACGCGAAGGTGCTCCTGCTCGGTGCCGGAGGCCTTGGGTCGCCCGCGGCGCTGTACCTCGCGGCGGCCGGCGTCGGCAGCCTCGGGATCGTGGACAACGACGTGGTGGACCTGTCGAACCTCCAGCGCCAGGTGGCTCACTCCAACGACCGTATCGGCGTTCCGAAGGTCGACTCGGCGGAGATCTCGATCCACGAGCTCAACCCGGAAGTCAATGTCGAGAAGCACCCCGTGCGGCTCGACGCCTCCAACGTCATGGAGATCATCGAGGGGTACGACATGATCGTGGACGGCCTCGACAACTTCCCCACGCGCTACCTGTTGAACGACGCCTCCGTCCGGCTGAAGATCCCCGTGGTCTCCGCCTCCATCCTCGGGTTCGAAGGCCAGCTCTCCGTCTTCGCCCCCTACGAGGGGCCCTGCTACCGCTGCCTCTACCCGACGCCCCCGCCCGCCGAGCTGGCCCCCAGCTGCGGCGCCGCCGGAGTGCTCGGCGTCCTGCCGGGCGTGATGGGACTGCTCCAGTCCGTCGAGGTGATCAAGCTCGTGACCGGAGCCGGCGACACGCTGGCCGGGCGCCTGCTGCTCTACGACGCGCTGGGCACGACCTTCACCGAGCTCAAGGTCCGCCGCGACCCGGAGTGCCCGATCTGCTCACGCGAACCGAGCGAGATCTCCGACGAGGAGATGGGTGTCTTCCCCGATTACGAACTCTTCTGCAGCGCCGCAGGCTGAGGGCCCTGCAAACCTTCGCATCCCTGCGTCCTCGGTCGCTCGTGTGCAGGGCACACTTCGCTTCCTGCGTCCTTGGCCTGCTCGGTTTTCGGGCCCTCGTCTTTAGTGGAACCTGATCGTCCGCCGCAGCAGGCGGCGGTCCGCCCAGCCCTCGGCGCCGCGGAACTTCACGGTCAGCGTCCAGCGGCCTCGGCGCGGCGCCCGGGCGCGCAGGCGGTAGAGGCCGCCGCTCTTCTTGACCCGGACGTGCCCCCGGCGGTCGCCGTGCCGGAGGCTGGCGACGACCCGACCCTGGCCTTGGGACACCCGCACCGTCACCATCAGGCGGCGCGCTTTGCGGCGAAGCGTCAGCCTCACCCGCGCCCGGCGCTCGGCCCGGCCCGCGTCCGGCGGGCCACCACCCTCGGCCGGTGGCGCGGCCCACGGGCCCGGGGCGCGCGCAGGCGGCCCGTCGCTCGACCCCGGCGGCACCGAGGCGGGATCCTCGCCCAGCCCGCAGCGCTCGGCCGCGACCGCGCACTGCGCCGGCATCATCACCCAGGTGTTGCCCGCCCGGGCGACCCCCGCCGAGTCCAGTCCCGCCATCATCAGCAACGTCCAGTGGCCCGGGCTGCCCTTCCAGCCGTCCAGCGTCAGCTCACGGTTGGGAGAGAGGGCCAGCGTCTCGCCCACCGCCGCGCCTCCGGGGACCGGCCACCCTTGGTCCGTGGCACGCACGCCAGGGGTGGCGAGTGCCGTGTGGCTGAAGGCGCCCGTCCGGTGGAGGTGGTGTGCGTACGCGTCTGATGCCCGGCTCAGGGTGCTGGACAGGCCCAGGGCGGCAAGCCCGCGGGCGGCCCGTTCCTGGTTGACGCGATCGAAGAGCCAGCGCTCGTCCCCATCGATGCCCGGCGAGACCACTCCCGGCAGCGCGGGGAGGGTGACCGTGACCGTGCCGGCGGGCACCGGGTTCGGGACGCTGTAGGAGATGCCGGCCGCGCCCTCGGGCGCCTCGGCTCCGCGCGTGACTCCGACGCTCTCACCCGGCGCCACGTCGATGACCGCGCGTCCGTGGCCGTCCGTGGTACCCCCGCCGGTCAGCAGCGCGGCCTGCGGGGTGCCGCGCGAGTTGACCACCTGGACCGACAACGGGGCGGCCAGCGCAGGCGACGCGACCGCGGTGGCGGCAGCGCAGGCAAGGGCAAGGGCGGCGGCAGTGCGGCGAAGGTGCGGCCGCCCATCCGTGGGCATAGCCATCCGTGCGTTGTAGCAGCCCGGCCCCCGGGAGGCTGGGCGGATCGTTGCCGCCGCGGAGGCCCTCGGTAGTCTGTCCGCCCCGTGAGCACCGTCAAGATCCCACCCGTTCTTCGCTCCTCCACCGGGGGCGCGAAGGAGGTCGAGGCCGAGGGCGCCAACGTCGGGGAGGTGCTGAGGGCCCTGGCCGGCACTCATCCCGCCACCGAGAGTCAGCTCTTCTCCGAGGACGGCGAGCTCAACCGCTACGTCAACGTCTACCTCAACGACGAGGACGTGAGGGTGCTGGACGGGCTCGGCACCTCGGTCGCCGTGGGCGACACCATCGTGATCCTGCCGGCCATGGCCGGCGGGCGCTGAGAACTCGACTCGCCACGAGCGACGACGCCCCGAGCGTCGGGGCGATCTTCGATCGTGCCTGCCGCGTCGCCTTCGCCCCGCTGCTGTCCTCCGGCCACCCGTTGCCCGTCGTGCCCATCGAGCGCTATCGGGAGATCTTCGCCGCCACCGAGGCCAGCACGATGCTGGCGGAGGACGCCGGACGCGTGCTCGCCTACAGCACCTTCGGCGTCAATCGCGACGACGACACGGGGCCCGCCGTGGGGGAGATCCGCTCGTTCTTCGCCGACCCGGACGCCTGGGGACGGGGCGCGGCGCCGAGGCTGATCGCGGACGTGCTGGCCCGACTCGCCGAGCTGGGGTATGCCGAGGTCACACTTTGGTCCTTCGCCGCCAACGCCCGCGCCAACGCGTTCTACGAGCGTCACGGCATGGAACGTGACGGTGGCCGCAGGACGCAGGAAGCGTGGGCCGACATCGCCCAGGTGCGATACCGCCGAACGCTGGCTGTGTGAGTGCGCGCCAGCCTACAGCGATGACGACACGGTTCTTACCGACACCCGCTAAGCACTACACTTTCTGAAGCGATGCTCGAGCCCCGCCTCGAAAACCGCCCCTGCGGAGGCAAGTACGGCGACATCATCCAGGCCATCGGCAACACGCCGCTGGTCGAGCTCAAGCGGCTGAGCCCCAAGCCCGGCGTTCGCATCTACGCGAAGCTCGAGGGCAGCAACCCCACCGGGTCGGTCAAGGACCGCGTGGCCCGCTCGATGATCGAGAGCGCGGAGGAGAGCGGCCTGATCCGCCCGGGCCAGACGATCCTCGAGCCCACCTCGGGCAACACCGGCATCTCCCTGGCGATGATCTGCAGGCACAAGGGCTACCGGCTCAAGGTCGTGATGCCCGACAACGTGACCCCGGAGCGCACGCAGCTGCTCGGCATGTACGGCGCGGAGATCGTCTACTCGCCCGGGCCGCGGGGCTCCAACGGCGCCGTGGCCATGGCGCTGGAGATGGCCGAGGCGGACGCCTCGTACTACATGCCCTACCAGTACGGGAACCAGGCCAACCCCGACGCGCACTACCACGGCACGGCCGTGGAGATCCTGGAGGAGCTGGACGACGTGGCGGCGTTCGTGGGCGGCCTGGGCACAGGCGGCACCCTGATGGGCAACGCCCGCCGCCTGAAGGAGGAGAACCCGGACACCCTCGTCGTGGCCGCCGAGCCGCTCCAGGGGGAGCTCGTGCAGGGCCTGCGCTCGCTGGAGGACGGCTACATCCCGCCGATCATCGACCTGACGCTGCTCGACCGCAAGATCTTCGTGTCCAATCGCGACTCGGTCGTCTGGACCAAGCGGCTGCTGGAGGAGGAGGGCCTGTTCGTGGGCGTGTCGAGCGGCGCCGTGGCCGCGATCGCCGTGCGCGTGGGCTCCGAGCTCGACGAGGGCAACGTGGTGTTCGTAGCTCCCGACGACGGCTGGAAGTACCTCAGCTCAGGCGTCTACTCGAGGCCCATCGAAGAGCTGGAGGACGAACTCGAAGCAGCGTCCTTCTGGTAGCCGACTAGGACTGCTTCGTCGGCTCGGCCGGCTCGTCCACCGGCTCCTCGCCGGGGTCGATCTCGTCTTCGTCCAGCTCGGCCACCACGTCCTCGTCGTCCTCGCCGTCGAGGCCGTCCTCGTCCAGGTCCTCGTAGTCACGCTCGTCGTCGCCGCCACCCGACAGCGACTCGCGGAACTCCCGCATCCCGCGCCCCACCGACTTGGCGGCGTCCGGCAGCCGGCTCGGGCCGAGCACGATCAGCGCCACGGCCAGGATCACCATGATCTCGAGCGGCCCAGGTGCGGACAGAAAGCCCATGCGAAGAGGCTACTCCACGACCTCGACCGTGCCGGTCATGAAGGGGTGAAAGCGGCAGTAGTAGGCAAAGCGGCCCGGCTGGTCGAAGCGCACGCGGGCTCGCTCTCCTCCGTCGTAGCGGCGCGTGTCGAAGTCCTCCATCGCGCCGTCGTCGGAGGTGCTGGTGTGCGGAGCGCTGTCTCGATTGGTCCACGTAACGGTGCCCCCGGTGCGCACCTCCACGGTCTTGGGCACGTACTTGAACTTCGCCACCTCCACGCGCATCGACAACCCGGCCGGCGGGAGAGGGGCCGCCAGCACCGCCTCCTGGTCCTCGCCGCCACAGCCGGCGAGCAGTCCGGCAGTGGAGATCGCGCAGAGGACGCGTCTCATCTCACGCCCTTGCGTGTGTCGTGGTGATCGCTCGTGCTCCGGCATCGTCTTTGACCTGTTCGGCGTCCCGCCGAGATCCCGCGATGGGTTGGGCGAGACCCTGCGACTTGATCGCGTCGTCCCGACTCCTGTCTCGGCGGCCGTCTGGGCCTTCCGTTCGGGAGCAAGGCGCCGCCGGATCAGCCTCCGACGGGCGGCCAGCAGCCGGCTACGGCTCGAAGGACCGCGAGAGCGGCTCGATTCCCGCCGCTTCGCGCAGCAGGACCAGGTGCTGGCCCTCGCTCGCCATGATGCTGCCGAGCGGCTGGAGCAGGGCGGGCTCGCGGATCGTCTCGATGGCCGCCAGGTAGGCCACCACGGCTTGGTTCTCGAGCTCGATCGCGTGACGCGCGAACGCCCGGCTCCCGCCGGCCAGCGCACGATTGAGGGCCGGGGAGGGCACCGTCGCGCGAGGGCTCGCGTCGCCACCGCCCCGCGCGCGCACGGCCCGCGACAGGCCCTCTGCGTGCTCGCCCTCGTGGTCGCGCAGCAACTCGGCCAGGCCGTGGTCCAGCGTGCCGCGGCGGGCGGCCGCCTCGTAGGCCGACTCGAGGCGACGCTCGAGAGCGATGAGCTCCGAGAGCGTGGTGCGAGTCGAGGCCGCACGGACCGCGGGGGTGAGCGCGGACAGCGCGAGCGGCGCCCCGGCGGCGGCGAGCGCGGTGCGACGCGTGAGCCTCATGACGTGCCCGTCACGAACGGCTGCGGCGCCGGGGCGACGCCCCGCAGCCGTCTGACCACGGCCAGGTGCTCTCCCTCGCTCGTGGCCAGGCCGGCGGCGGCTCGCCGGAGCTCTGCGCCGGGAAGCGTGCTGAGGGCGTCGAGGTGGGCGCGCACTTGGCGCTCCTCGATGTCCTCGGCCAACAGCAGGGCGTCGCTCGCGTCGCGAAGCCGCGGGAACGACCGCTCGTACTCGCCGGCCGGGCGTCCGCGGACGGGCCGGCCGCCCAGGTCGGAGATCAGCCCCGAGAGCCGGCGGACGTGGTCGCGCTCCTGCTCGGCCACGACGGCGAGGCGGGCGCGGCCGGGCGCGCGCAGCAGGGTCTCCGCAGCGGCGTAGGCCGCCAAGGACGCGTGCTCGAGCGCGAGCACGGAGTTCAGCACGCCGACGCCGGAGCCCGGCCCGGGGCCGGAGGCGGGCGGCGGGTCCTCGCTCCCGCAGGCAGAAAGCGTCGCGGCCGCGACCAAGAGCGCGCCGCGCCTGGTGACCCGCACGGGCATCCGCCGACCCTAGTGGCCGCTCAGGCGAGTTGAGGCGCTGCGGCGGTGAGGCGCTCGAACAGCCGCGACAGCGCGGGACCGAGCACCCGCTCGCGAAAGTCGGCGCGCGGCGCCGCCAGCTGCTCGAAGATCAGGCCGGAGAGGGTGGCGACGATGATCGGTGCGTCGGCGGCGGGGTCGTCCGAGCCGGCCGCACGGGCGCCGAGCTCGGCCAGGCGCAGGTGTGTGGCCCGTACCTGCTCGGCCTCCGGTCGCAGGGCGGGGCGCCGGGCCGCCTCCAGCCCGAGCTCGAACATGGCCAGGTGCCGGCCCGGGTGGGCCTCCAGCTCATCGGTCATCTCGGCGGCCAGCGCCCCGGCCCACTCGCTCACGGGGAGGTCGCGGGCGGCCAGGTCCAGCACGAGCCGCTCGAAGCGCTCGATCTCCTGGCGGGCGGCGTAGCGCAGGGTCTCCTCGAGCAGATCGTCGCGCGACGAGAACCAGTAGGTCGTGGCCGAGAGCGGCACCCCGGCCTCAGCCGCGACGGCGCGGTGGGTCACGCCGGCGGTGCCGTGTGCGGCGATCACGACGAGTGTCGCCCGCACGATCGCCTCGCGTCGTGCCTCACCCCGCGGTGCATCTTGGTACATTTGTGCCACTTGTCGGTACAAACGTACCAAAGCTCCCGTTCGGAGGGATGAATGAGCACAGCCACGGGTTCCCCTCTCGACAACGTCACCTACGAGGATCTCTACGCCCGCTGGGAACGCGGGAACTGGCGGGCCACGGAGATCGACTTCACGCGTGACCGGGAGCAGTGGGAGGGCGTGTTCTCCGACCACGAGCGCCGGGCCGCGCTCTGGAACTACGCCCTGTTCTTCTGGGGGGAGGACGCCGTGGCCGACGGGCTCTCCCCGTACATCGACGCGGCTCCGCTCGAGGAACAGAAGTACTTCCTGGCCACACAGCAGGTGGACGAGGCGCGCCACGCCGTCTTCTTCAAGCGCTTCATGGAGGAGGTCGCAGGCATCGGCGGGACCACCGGCCAGGCGCTGGAGGCCATCCGGCCGCAGCTGACCTGGGGCTTCGTGCAGGTGTTCGAGCGCCTCGAGCGGATGTCGGACGAGCTGCGCCGCGACCGTTCGATCCCCAAACTCGCCCAGGCGATCACGCTCTACCACATGGTGATCGAGGCGGCGTTGGCCCAGCCGGGCCAGCATTTCATCACCAGCTACCTGGAGGACCGCGACGTGCTCCCCGGCTTCCGCGCCGGGATGCAGAACGTGGCGCTGGACGAGCAGCGGCACATCGGCTTCGGCGTGAAGCTGCTGTCCGACCTGCGCAGGATGGACCCCGACGAAGTGCCCGCCGCCACGGCCGAGCTGCTTCGCGAGGTGATCCCCTGGACCGCCGCCGTGCTGGTGCCCCCGGGCTGGGACGAGAGCTACGTGGAGTGCTTCGGCTTCACCCTCGAGGACATCGGCGAGGAGGGCGCGACCTCCCTCGAGACCAAGATGCGGACCGCGGGGATGCCGATCGAGGAGCTGCCGGGGCCGCCCGTGTTCCCGCTCGAGGGGACCCCGAGGGAGCGCGCGGCCCACGGCCAGCGCATGGTGCGCGCCGGCTACCTGGGCGAGAAGGTGGGCGCCCCGTCGACCGCGCGCGAGGACATGGCGCTCCTGTTGCAGGCCATGGCCGCCGGGCTGGACACGACACGCGCCCGTGAGCCGGGCACGATCCAGTGGGACTTCACCGACGCCGAGCCGTGGCACGTGGTGGTGGCCAACGGCTCGACGCGCGCCGAGCCGGGCCGCGCGGACCGGCCCACCGTGACCTTCCGCGCCCGCTTCGAGGACTTCGTGGACGTGGTGGCGGGGCGCGAGGACCCGCGGCGGTTGGCCGTGCGCGGACGGCTGCGGCCGAGCGGCGACGTCCGCTGGCTGTGGCGCTCGCGCGGGATGTTCCCCGGCTGACGCCGTGGCCGGAGCGATGCTGCCGTGCGCGAGGGTCCGGGCTGGCCCGGACCGGAGCGATGCAATCGGGCACTAGCCTTCGGCTCATGCGCATGGCCCGAGCGATGCGGGACGAGCTGGTCGCGCATGCCCGCGAGGAGGCCCCCAACGAATGCTGCGGGTACATGCGCGCGAAGGCGGGCGTGGTGGAGGAGGTCGTCCGGGCCGAGAACGCGCGCAATTCTCCGTACGGTTACGAGCTGACCTTCGAGAGCCTGCGTGCGGTCAACGAGCTAGACGACGAGGGCTGGGAGGTCGGCATCTACCACTCTCATCCGCGCAGCCCGGCGGAGCCGTCGCAGACCGACATCAACCTCGTCCACTACCCGCACTGGACCTACGTGATCGTCTCGTTGGCCGGCGAGGAGCCGTCCGTCCGCGCGTGGACGATCGCCGATGGCCGTGTGGAGGAACAGGACGTCGTCGTCGAGGGCTGAACCCCCGCTGTCCTGCCCGGCATGTGGCGAGCCGGGTGCCGGCGACGAGAGCTTCTGCTCCAGCTGCGGCACGCCGCTGGTTGGGCCGGGCGAGCCGCTGGAGGCGCCGCTGAGCGACGCCCACGGCCGGGCGCGCAAGATCAATCCGGCCTACACCGAGGGCGACCTGGTGCGTGTGGCGGGCGGGCGCAACCAGGCCGAGGCCGAGCTGATCCAGGGCATGCTGCTGGAGGAGGGAGTGCCGAGCGTGCTCCGCCGGACGATGGGCTTCGACGTCCCCGACTTCCTCGCCGCCGGCCCGCGGGACGTGATGGTGCCCGAGTCGGGCGCGATGGTGGCCCGCGAGCTGCTCGAGGTGACGGACATGGCCCCGCCCGCCGCGGCGGCCCATGGCTCGGGGCCCAATCCGCTCGCGCTGGTGCTTGTGATCGTGGGCGGGGGCGCGCTGACCGCCCTAGTGGCCTACCTGCTGCAGTAGCCCACAGTTAACATGCCGGCCGTGGACTTCGCTCCGTCCGATCGCGTCACCGACCTGCTGGAACGGGTGCGCGGGTTCTTGGAGGAGCACGTCGACCCCGTCGAGCCCGAGGCCATGCGCGCCCTGGACGACGAGGTGGCCCCGGGCGTGGCCTACCCCCAGCTGCTCGTGGAGCTGCGTGAGCGAGCTCGCGGCGAGGGCCTCTGGAACCTCTTCCTGCCCGACGATCAGTACGGCCCCGGGCTCACCAACTGGGAGTACGGGATGCTCTGCGAGCTCATGGGCCGCAGCGCCGTCGCGCCCATGATCTTCAACTGCTCGGCGCCCGACACGGGCAACATGGAGATCCTGGCCGAGCACGGAACCGAGGCGCAGAAGGAGCGCTGGCTGCAGCCGCTGCTGGACGGCGACATCCGCAGCTGCTTCTCGATGACCGAGCCGGCCACCTCGGGCTCGGACCCCACGCAACTGGCGGCGCGCGCCGAGCTGGACGGCGACGAGTGGGTCATCAACGGCCACAAGTGGTTCACGTCGGGTTACAACGGCGCCTCGGTCGCGATCGCGATGGTGGTCACCGATCCCGACGCGCCGCCCCACCGGCGCGCGAGCATGATCCTGGTGCCCATCGACACGCCCGGTTTCGTGGGCGTGCGCCCGGTGCCGGTCATGGGCCACGACGAGGGCCCCGGTCACTGGGAGGTCCTCTACGAGGACGTGCGCGTGCCGGCCGACAGCGTGCTCGGGGAGCGCGGCGGCGGCTTCGCGATCGCCCAGGACCGCCTCGGCCCCGGCCGCATCCACCACTGCATGCGCGCGATCGGCTCGGCCGAGCGCGCATTCGAGCTGATGTGCGGCAGAGCCCACGAGCGCACCTCGTTCGGCGGGCCGCTGGCCGAGAAGCAGTTCGTCCAGGACTTCATCGCCAAGTCGCGCATGGAGATCGACTCCGCTCGTCTGATGGTCCTGCATGCCGCGTGGAAGATGGACACCGAGGGCAAGCGCGCCGCCCGCCAGAACATCTCGATGATCAAGGTGATCGCCGCCCAGATGCACCAGCGCGTGGTGGACCGGGCGATGCAGGTGCATGGGGCGCTCGGCATGTCCGACGACACGCCCCTAGCCGCCATGTGGCGCCAGGGCCGCTGGCTGCGGATCGCCGACGGCCCAGACGAGGTCCACAAGATGGTCATCGCCGTGCGCGAGCTAAACCGCTTCAAGCCACGCGAGCCGGGCCTTGCGCAAGCGGCCGGCTCGGCCGGCCGCGCGGCGGTCGGATAGGCGTGAGCGCCCTCGCCGGCGTGCCCACGGCCGAGCACGGCCTGAGCGACGAGCAGCGCTCGTTCGTCGAGGCCATCCGCAGCTTCGCCGCGCGTGAGAAGTGGGCCGTGGACGACGGCGGCGCCCACTCCGACGAGGTGGCGGCGCGGATGGGCGAGCTGGGCTGGTACGGCCTGCAGATCCCCGAGGAGTACGGTGGCTCCGGCGGCAGCTTCTTCGACGCCACGCTCTTCCTCGAGGAGACGGCCCGGGGCCAGATCCCGGTGGCGGCCTACGGGGTCACGCTGATCGTGGTCGGCGCCCTCAGCCGCTTCGGGACCGAGGAGCAGAAGGAGCGCCTATATGGGCGGGTGGTCCGGGGCGGCACGCTCGCGATTGCGATGTCCGAGCCCGAGGCCGGTTCGGACGTGGCCAACCTAAAGACCCGCGCCCGCCTCGAGGACGGCGAGTGGGTGCTCGACGGGTCGAAGATGTGGTGCTCCTACGCGCACAAGGCCAGCGAGATCCTGATCGTCTGCCGGACCGGCCAGGGGGAGCGCCACGAGGACCTGTCGATGATCCTGGTGCCGCGCGACGCGCCCGGCCTGACCGTCACGCCGATCAGCACCATGGGCGGCGAGGAGACCAACGAGCTTCACCTCGACGGCGTGCGGGTGTCAGAGGACGCGCTCGTCGGCGCCGAGGGCGGGGGGTGGCTCCAGCTGATGGCCGGTCTCAACTACGAGCGCGTGATTCTGTCCGCCAGCGCGCTTGGTCTGGCGCAGCGCTCGTTCGACGACGCCCTGGCCTACGCCAAGGAGCGCAGGCAGTTCGGCCGCCCGATCGGCTCCTTCCAGGCCATCTCGCACAAGTTCGCCGACCTGGCCACGGACATTGCCCAGGTGCGGCTGCTGGTGCGCTGGGTGGCCCGCCTGACCGACGAGGATCCGGGCCGCATGCTGCCCCAGGAGGCGTCGATGGCCAAGCTGGCGGCCACCGAGCTGGCCAAGCGGACGGCGCTCGAGGGCGTCCAGATCATGGGCGGCTACGGGTACGCGAGCGAGTACCCGATGGAGCGCCACCTGCGGGCCGCGGTGGTCACCACGATCTACGGCGGCACGTCGGAGATCCAGAAGAACATCATCGCCAAGACGCTCGGGCTCTGACGGTCGACCAGCCGACAGCGACATCAGGCCGAGGCCGCCAGGGAGTCCAGCTCGGCACGCCAGTCGCTCTCAACGGAGGCCAGCGGGCGGTCGAAGGCCTCGGCGATCAGCCCTCGTGCCCCGCGCTCGAGCGGACTCGTGGCCAGGGCCACGGCCACCCCGGCGCCGCGCTGATCCTCCAGCATCGCGAAGACCGTGCCGCCCAGGAGCATCGCGTCGGAGGCCGCGGGCGGGAACTCGGGCCGCCGCCCCTCGCGCAGCCGGCGGACGATGGCCGCGCGCAGCAGTGGGGTCTGCCCGGACAGCCAAGCGGCGGCGCCCTCGCAGAGCCAGGCCCAGCGCACGTAGCGGCGGAATCGATCGACCGAGAACGGGGGCGGAAGGTCCGGATTGTTGGCTGCGAGAACGAGATGCGAGTACTCGTGGTGGGGCGTCAGTAGCAGCGCCTCGCGCGACCCGGCCACGGCCGAGGCGCGCCGCTCCAGGGCGGGCGGGGCCAGGACGTGAATCTCCTTGGTGCCGAACCAGCCCGCAAAGTAGCGGCGGCTGGCGGGCGCGGCCACCCGGCGAGCCAGCGGCAGCCAGGGGTGGGCGAGGGCGAGGGCGAGGGGTCTGGGGTGCATGACCACGGCGACCTCGAACGGGGTGGTCTCGAACAGCCCGGCGATCGAGTCGCGGAAACGCTCCAGGGAGTCGAGTACCTCCGTTGCCTCGGCGGTCTGCGACGACTCGTGACGCGCCGAAAACGAGAGCGAATGCGTCTCGACCCAGGCCATGAGCGGGACTTTGTCACGCCGCGGGTGCGCCGGTCAGGCGCGGGAGGCGGCGCTAGGCCAGCACGGGCACGGCGTCCGAGGCGATCGCCTCGATCTCCTCCGAAGCGCGCTCGAACTCCTCGTCCGAGAGCACCGGCGTGCCCTCGAAGGGCAGGTCCCGGTAGACGTCGATCCAGGATCGGCAGCCGTGGTACTCGGGGCGGACCTTGACAGTCACGGGACGCGGGATGCGGTAAGTGCGCAGAACGATCACGTGGAGCGGATGGCGCCGCTTCCACGCCAGTCGCTTCTCCGCGTAGTCGGGGGTCCAGATGTAATAGGGCGAGAGCGCGTCGATCGCGCGCGGGTCGGTGATCAGGTAGCTGGCCGACACCTCGGCCCACGCCCTAATCCGCACGCGGTCGGGCTGGGTGATGCCGCCGTCCTGGAGCAACGCCTCCGCCGGGGGCTCGTTCTCGGGCCAGACGCCCTCCTCCAGCGCGCGCTCCAGCTCGGGCAGGTGCGACTGACGGACGAGGTCGTTGCGCTGGTGATCGAACGTGGGATAGAGGAAGAATCGATCGTGCTCTATCTCGAAGTGCTTGTTCTCCTCGCGGATCCCGCCCTTGCGCAGGGTAAGCAGCTGCTCGCCCTCGGCGAGCGCGCGCACGGTCACAGCCCATTCCTTGATCGCTACTGGCATAGGGGAGGAATCTCCAAGCTTGCGCCCGTTGATGTGGCCGGAGAGGGGGCCGGGCGCGACAACGCATTTTACGAAACGGCGGCTGCGTTTCAAGCTTTCCGGCCCGCGACGGTGGCCACCGCAGCGAAGTCGTCCCCTCCGTGGCCCTCGGCCGCGGCCCGGGAGTAGAGCCGCTCGGCCACCTCGCCGAGCTGCAATTGCACGCCCAGCGCCCGCGCCTCGGCGAGGCAGTGGCGCACGTCCTTGAGCATGTGCTCGAGCTTGAACAGCGGCTGGAAGTCCTCCTCGAGCATCGGCTCGGCCTTGAGCTCCATCATCGTCGACCCGCTGGACCCGGCCCTGGCCACCTCGAGAAAGCGGCGGGGATCCACGCCGGCTTGTCCGACCGCGCTCAGGGCTTCCGCGATCGCTGCCGCGTTGATGGCCGTGATCGTGTTGGCGATCACCTTCGTCATCGACCCGTGTCCGCGCGGACCCACGTGAACGATCAGCTTGCCCATCGCCTCGAGGAGGGGCTTGGCCCGGTTGAAGTGCTCCTCCGGGCCGCCGGCCATGATCGTCAGCGTCCCGTCCTCGGCGCGGGGGCGCGACCCGGTGACCGGCGCATCCACGAAGCCGAGGCCCCTTTTGCCGAGCCGATCGCCGATGGCCTGCGCCGCCGTGGGGGCGATCGTGGACATGTCGACGCACAGGGCGCCGTCGGCGGTGGCGTCCGCCGCGCCCTGCTCGCCCAACAGCACCTGCTCCACCTCCGGGGCGTCCACCACCATCGAGACCACCACGCCCGCGCCCTCGGCCGCCTGGGCCGGGGTGGCCGCCGCGGTGGCCTCGTGCTCGGCCGCAAAGCGTTCCGCCTTGCCGTCACTGCGGGTCCAGACCACAACAGCGAAGCCGGCTCGCGCCAGATTCGCCGCCATCGGCCAGCCCATGATCCCCAGGCCCAGGAAGGCCACCCGCTCACGCGCGTCCATGTCCGCCACCTCCGGGTGTCTCGATTCGCAGCCGGTCGCCCGGCGCCAGGGTGCCCCCGGCCTTGCCGGGCAGCTCCTCGCCGTTCAGCAGGTTCCTACCCCGCAGGCCGGGCGCCCCACCGTCCGCGCCGGGCGGAGCGTGACGGCGGCGTTCGGTGATCAGCGACCAGGACATCTCAGCCAGCGCCTCGACCTCCCGCACGACTCCGTCGCCGCCCCGGTGCCGGCCCGCGCCCCCGGAGCCACGCCTGACCTCGTACACGATGGCGCGCAGCGGGAACTCCAGCTCCAGGGCCTCGACCGGCGTGTTGAGCGTGTTGGACATGGCCACGTGCACGGCGGTGGGGCCGTCGGCGTCATGGCAGGCGCCCTGCCCCCCGCCGAGGGTCTCGTAGTAGGTGAAGTCGTCGTTGCCGAGCGTGAGGTTGTTCATCGTGCCCTGGCCGAGGGCGTGCCCGAACGCCCCCAGCACCAGGTCCGCCACCCGGGAGGACGTCTCCACGTTGCCGGCGGCCACCGCGGCCGGCGGCCGGGCGTTGAGCACCGTGCCCTCGGGGACGCGGACGTCCAGCGGGCGGTAGGCGCCGGCGCAGGGCGGCACGTCGGGATCGGTGAGCACCCGCAGGGCGAAGAAGCAGGCCGAGCGGGTCACGGCGAGGGGGCAGTTGAGGTTGCCGTCGTGCTGGCCGGCCGAGCCCTCGAAGTCCAGCGTCAATTGCTCGCCTGAGACCGTCGCACGCAGCCGCAGCTCCAGGTCCCCCTCCACCGCCTCGAGCACGTCGCGGGACTCTCGCACCCCGTCCTCCATCTTTCCGAGCCGTGCGCGGGTGCGTCGCTCGGCGTAGTCCTGGGTCTCCTCCAGGCCGGCGCGCAGGGTGTCCAGGCCGTAGCGCTCGATTAGCGCGGCCAGGTGCCGGCCTCCGGCGCGGCCGGCGGCCAGCTGCGCGCGCAGGTCGGCCTCGCGCTGGCTCGGGTTGCGCATCCGGGACGCCAGGTCATGGAGCACGTCCTCGGTGAGTCGCGTCGGCGGGATCACAACGCCCTCGTCCGCCAGTGTCCGCGAGTCGGCGGGCATGCTGCCCGGCTGGCGGGCCCCCACATCGGCGTGATGGGCCCGGCTGGCGGCGAAGCCCACCAACTCCGTGCCGTGGAAGACCGGCGTGATCACCGTGATGTCGGGTAGGTGCGTGCCGCCGCGGTAGGGGTCGTTGAGGATCCAGGCTGCTTCCGGGGAGTGGTCCTCTCCGAGCACGGCGTCCACGGCGGCGGGCATCGCACCCAGGTGAACCGGGATGTGCTCGGCCTGCATGACCATCTGTCCCTCCGCGTCGAACAGGGCCGTGGACGCGTCGCGACGCTCCTTGATGTTGGCCGAATGCGCGGAGCGCACCAGCACCGCTCCCATCTCCTCGCACGCTGCGCGCAGGGCGCCGAGCATCACCTGGAGGGTCACCGGCCCGATGCGGGTCACGGGCTGCGCCCCAGCACCACGGCGTCCGGGCCCGCACTCGCGTGCCATCGCGGAGGGGCCACGAGGGTCGATCCGTCCAGCTCGAACACCGCGGGTCCGTCGGCCTCCGCCGTGCCCGGGCCGAACACGCGCGCCTCGTGGTCGGTGCCGGCGATCCACAGCGTCCGGGTGCCGCGCGCCTCGGCCGGGGACCTCGGGCCGCGCGGCAGCTCGGCGCCGGGACGAGCGGCGGCCACGCGCAGCGTCACGAGCTCCACCTCCGCCGCCTCGTCCTCGTATCCGTAGCGCGCCGAGTGCGCGTGCCCCAGGGCATGGCGCAGATCCTCGGGCGAGGCACCCGGTGCCGCCTCCACGCCGAGCTCGAAGGCCTGGCCGCGGTAGCGCAGCTCGTGGGTCACCCGCAGCTCCGCGTCCGCGTCCCCGAGCTCCGCCCGCGCGTGCTCGCCCAGTCGGTCGACCGCGCGGCTCACCGCCTTGGTCGTGAGCGCCTTTCCGGCCAGCAGCACGCTCTCCACCACGTCCCGGCGGCGCTCGGACAGGACCAGCCCGAGCGCCGACAGCACCCCGCCGGCGGACGGAGCCACCACGCGGGTGATCCCCAGCTCGTCGGCGATGTCCCCGGCGTGCAGCCCGCCCGCGCCGCCGAAGCAGACCAGCGCCAGGTCGCGCGGATCGCGCCCCCGCTCGACCGTGACCACGCGCACGGCGGCGGCCATCTGCGCCGCCGCCACCCTGGCGATTCCCTCTGCCGTATCGATCACGGCGAGGTCCAGCTCGTCAGCCAGGTCGCCCACGGCCCGTTCGGCGGCCGTGCGGTCCAGGCGCACGCCTCCGGCCAGCGGTGAGGCGGCGTCCAGTCGGCCGAGCAGCAGGTCGGCGTCGGTCACGGTGGGCAGGGTGCCGCCCCGCCCGTAGCACGCCGGCCCGGGATCCGCGCCCGAGGAGCGGGGCCCCACGCGCAGGGCCCCGCCGGCGTCGCGCCAGGCGATGGACCCGCCGCCGGCCCCGACGGTGTGCACGTCCACCATCGGCAGCGCCAGCGTCCGGCCGCCCACCTTGCGGCCCGTGCCCACCTCGGCCTCACCGCTCCCGGCGAGCGACACGTCACACGAGGTCCCGCCCATGTCGAGCCCAACGGAGTCGCCGCCGCCCGCCGCCGCCGCGGCACGGGCCGAGCCCACAGCCCCGCCGGCGGGTCCCGAGAGGACCGTCCAGGAGGCGTGGCGAGCCGCGGTGGCGGCGTCGGCGGCGCCTCCGCTCGACAGCATCACCTCGGGCTCGGGCAAGCCCGCGTCGCGAGCGCGCTCGCTCAGCCGGCCGAGATAGCCGCGCAGGAGAGGAGACAGGGCGGCGTCGACCACGGTCGTCGCGCAGCGCTCATACTCGCGAAACACGCCCGCCGTCTCGTGCGAGGTCGACACGTGCGCGCCGGGCCGCACACGGCGGACCAGGTCGGCCACGCGCCGCTCGTGCGCGGGGTGGCGAAAGCCCCACAACAGGCAGACCGCGGCAGCGTCGAACTCCCGCTCGCCGATAGCCTGCTCCAGCTGTCCCTCGTCCAGCGGGCGCAGCACGCCGTCCGGGCCGGTGCGCTCGGGCACGGCCACCCGCAGCTCGGGCGGCACGAGCGGCTTCGGCCCCCGCGCACAGAGGCGATAGAGCTCGGGCCGGGCCTGGCGTCCCAGCTCCTCGAGGTCGGTGAACCCTTCGGTCGCGAACAGTGCCGTGCGCGCGACCCGACCCTCCAGCAGGGCGTTCGTGGCCACGGTCATGCCGTGCACGAAGCGCTCGACGTCGCGCGGCCGTGCGCCCGCTCGCGACAGCGCCTGCTCCACTGCGTCCATCACGCCCTCCGACTGATCCTGGGGCGTGGTGGGCGCCTTTCCGGTGGCGAGCCCGCCGCCGGTGAGCAGCGCGGCGTCCGTGAAGGTCCCACCCACGTCCACGCCGAGAATCACGGCGTGGACGCTACCCCGCTACGCGACGGCCTCCAAGCCCTCCTCCAGGTGCTTGTGCGACGGGCAGTACTTGCCGCCCGGGAGCGGCACGCGCTGGCACGGGGTGCCCCGCCGCGTGCTGGCATGGCAACAGGCCGGGCTGCCGTCGAAGGTCACGCCGGTCCGCAGCTGGCTGTCCACGTACTCCGTGGCCAGGCGCACGTGCTTCTCCACCAGGCGGTAGACGCGGAGCTGCTCGGCGATGGGAAAGAAATGCCGGACGTCGGCGAAGAGCGTATGCACCGGGCGGGCGAAGTAGTGGCGGTCGAGCGCCAGGCGCTCCATCGAGGTCTCGCAGGCGCGCAGGAACCGCTGGCGGGTGATCGAAGGATCCTCGCCCTTGGTCGGAACAACGGTCTCGGCCAGCTCTCGATAGATCGAGCGGCTGAACTGGTACATCGGGCCCTCCCTTACCCAGACAACGACGCCGTGCCCGAGGGGATCCTTTCCCCCGCAATTGTCCTATTCAAACTGCCGCGGTTGAAGCACGGACAGAATCCACACTAAGCACGAATTAACCCGTTCGCAAGCGTCCCATCCCCCGCCGGGGGGAGGAATTTTGGCCAGGGGTCCCCGCTACCCGGTTTCCGGGCGCAGCAGCCAGTCCATGCGCCGACGGGCGTACAGCAGGGGCTCCCCACCCTCTATGCGGCCCCGCTCCAGGTCGCCGATGAGGATCGTGTGGTCGTACTTCACGAAGCTCTCGACGCGCCGGCAGCGCAGATAGGCCAGGGTGCCGCCCAACTCGGGGACGGTGTCGTCCCAGCTCCAGTCGAGGCCGTCGAACTTGTCCTCGCCCTTTCCGGCGAACACCCGCGCCAGCGCCCCCTCGTCGGCACGCAGGATGTGCACGCCGAAGTGCTTGCAGGCGGTGAGCGCCTCGTGGCAGCGCGACGCATGTCCGATCGAGGCCAGCAGCGACGGTGGGTAGGCGCTGTAGGAGGCCACCGACGTGGCGGCGAGCCCGCATGGGCGCCCACCGGACCGTCGCGTGGTGACGATGGCGACACCGGACGCGAGCGAGGACATCGCCTCGACGAACAGGTCGCGGATCGCGGGTTCGGTGCTCATCCCCAGTGCTCGAAGCGCGGCTCGGAGCCGCCGCCCACCAGGGTGTGCATGAGGTCCAGGCCGGGGTCGGTCTGGGGATGGTCGGTGCGCTGGTGCGCGCCCCGGCTCTCCGTTCGCGCCAGGCACGCCGCCGCGATCAGCCGCGCCAGGGGGAACGGGTCGTGGGCCAGGCGCCGCAGGCCCTCGGCGTCGCGCTGCAGGCCGGCGTCGCGCCACAGGGCCACGCGTGTCTCGTCCCCCGGGGGCAGCGGCGGCGGCCCGGGCTCGGGCAGGGGCGGCGGCGTGGAGGGTGCCGCGGGCTCCGACGCCGCGGCGAGCGCGGCGCGGCGGCCGTAGACGAAGCACTCGGCCAGCGAGTTGGAGGCCAGGCGGTTGGCTCCGTGCAGGCCGCTGCAGGCCGTCTCGCCGATGGCGTACAGGCCACGGAGCGTGGAACGCCCATCCAGGTCCGTGGCCACGCCGCCCATCGTGTAGTGGGCGGCAGGAGCGACGGGCACGAGGTCCGTGCCCGGGTCGATCTCCACCTCGGCGAGGGCGGAGACGATGTTGGGGAAGCGGGCCAGGTCGATGCCGCGCAGGTCGAGGCCCACGGAGGGGCGATCGCTCGCGCGCATCTCGGCCTCGATGGCCAGCGCGACCTGGTCCCGCGGAGCCAGCTCGTCCACGAACCGTTCCCCGTCGGTGTTCAGCAGCTTGGCTCCCTCACCGCGCACCGCCTCGGTGATCAGAAACCCCTCGCGGCGCCCACCTGTGTGGAGGGCGGTGGGGTGGAACTGCATGAACTCCAGGTCGGCGAGCTGGGCGCCCGCCGCCTCGGCCAGTGTGAGCCCGGCGCCCACTGCGCCCGGCGGGTTGGTGGTGCGTATCCAGAGCGCGGCCATGCCTCCCGTGGCGAGCACCGCCGAGCGCGCCAGGACGGGGATGCCAGCACCGTCGCGGCGACGGGCGACCATGCCGATGCAGCGCCTGTCCTCGGTCCACAGGGCCACCGCGGCCGCGGGCTCCAGCACGTGGATGCGCTCGTGGGTCGCGGCGCGGGCCGACAGCTCGCGGGTGACCCGGCGCCCGGTGGAGGACCCACCGGCGTGGACGATGCGGCGTGCCGCGTGACCGCCCTCGAGCCCCAGCGCCAGGTTGCCGAAACGGTCGGCGTCGAAGCTCACTCCCATCCGCTCGAGATCGCGCACTCGTGCGGCCGACTCGTCACAGAGCACGCGCACGGCGCTCTCGCGCGCGGCACGGCGTCCTGCCGCCATGGTGTCGCGGGCGTGCAACTCGGGGGAGTCTCCCTCGGCCAGCGCCGCGGCTATCCCTCCCTGGGCCCAGTAGCTCGCCGTCTCGGCGAGCGGTGAGCGGCTTACGAGGACGACCTCAGCGCCCTCGGCCGCGGCCACGAGCGCGGCGAACAGGCCCGCCGCACCGGCTCCGACGACCGCGACGTCGGCGCGGAGGGGCGTTTCGGGCTGAGCCTGCACGCGCGTCGATACGGTACCTGCGCGCGTGCCGCTGCTTTTGGCCCATCCTTCGTCGCTACATCACGACACGGGCGCCGGCCACCCCGAGCGCCCCGATCGCATCAGGGCCATTGAGCGCGCGCTCGAGGAACGGGACTGGCTGGGCTACGAGCGCTGCGAGGCCCCTCGCGCCGACCTCGCCCAGCTGCTGGCCGTGCACCCTCGCGAGCACGTCGAGGCAGTGCGCGAGCTGAGTGAGCGGGAAGGCGCCTTCGACCTGGACACCCCTCTCAGCGAGGGCTCCTACCAGGCGGCGCTGCACGCCGCTGGGGGTGCCTGTGCGCTCGTGGAGGCGCTCATGTCGGGCGAGGAGCGGGTGGGCTTCTCCGCGCTGCGGCCGCCCGGCCACCACGCCGAGCCCGACCGCGGCATGGGCTTCTGTCTGTTCGCCAACGTCGCCGTGGCCGCCCGCCACGCGCTGGACTCCCTCGGCGCCGAGCGCGTACTCGTGCTCGACTGGGACGTGCACCACGGCAACGGGACCAACCGCATCTTCCACGCCTCCCGCGAGGTGCTCTTCGCGAGCATCCACCAGTATCCGTTCTATCCCGGGACCGGCGCCCTGGAGGACGCCGGCTCGGGGGACGGGGAGGGATTCTCGCTCAATCTTCCTGTCCCCGGTGGCGCGGGCGAGGACGTCTTCTGTGCCCTGGTCGAGCATGTGGTCCTGCCGGCCGCGCGCGCGTTCGGGCCCGACCTGGTCCTGATCTCCGCCGGCTTCGACGCGCACGAGGACGATCCCGTGGGCGGCTGCCGGCTGGGGACCGGGTCGTTCGCGGAGCTCACGCGTCAGGTGCTCTCGCTGGGCACTCCCGTCGGCGCCGTGCTGGAGGGCGGGTACGACCTCGACGCCCTGGCCGGAGGAGTCGCCACGACTATGGCCACGCTCGCCGAGGGTGGAGAGCCGGGCCGCCATCCGCCCGATGACGTGACCGAGCGCGCGCTGCGCCAGGTGGGCCGCTATTGGGCCCTCTAGCCGCGCCTAGGTCACCCGGGCGGCTGCACTGCCTGGACGTAGGCGCCCGGGAACCGTTCCGCCAACCCTTCGGCGGCCTGCTCGGCGGACGCCTGATCGGTATACCGGCCGGCGAAGACGATCCACATGTCGTCACCCAGTCCCGCGTGCTCGGCCGGATCCAGCAGGCCGGCCTCCAGCCCGGAGCGCGCGGCTCCCCACGCGGCTCGCCGCGATGCCTCCTCGTCGGCCGAGGTGAGCAGCGCGACCGTGAAGCCGGTGACCTCGGAGGGCCACGGCAGCAGGGCGGCGGGCTCTCCGGGGGCCGACTCCGCGGCCGTGGGGCCGGTCTCGCGCACCCCCGCGGTCTCGCCGTTCTTGTCGCCCTTGCCGTTGCGGCTCTCCGCCTTCGGCTTCGCCGGTGCGACGGCGGCCGGTTCGCGGTCCCCGTCGCCCTCGCCGGTGAGGGCGAGCGCCCCGAGCCCGGCGGCGGCCACGGCGACGAGAGCGGCCAGGGCCGTGGCCACCCGGCGGACGGCCCGTCGCCCGGGCCGCTCACCCGCGCCCGGCTCCAGCGTCTGCCCGGGCTCCAGCGCGTCCCCGGGCTCCAGCGCGTCCCCGGGCTCCAGCGCGTCCCCGGGCTCCAGCGCGTGCCCACACTCCAGGCACACGAGCTGCCCCGCGATCGTGTCCGCGTGGCACTCGGGGCACGGTGCCGCGAGCTGCTCGGTCCCCGCATCTCGCAGCCGCGCGTCGACCGCATCGAGCGCCGACGCCTTGGCCTGCAGTAGCTCGGGCTCTCGCCGGCCCTGACGGTGCAGGTCGTACACGAGCGCACCGAGCTCACGCAGCAGCGTCTCGCGCTCCTGCCGTGCGGCATCCGGGCTGCCGCCCGTGGATGGGGGCTTGGTGAGAGGAGCCATGGAGGGCTTTTTCGGCGGTCGGCGGACCGCCGCGGCGCACTATAGGTCCAGCGCCTGATGGATCGCCCGGAGTATCCCGTCGCGCCGTCCCTGGATCGGGAACGTGGTGAGGATCCGCTCCCTCGCGCGGCGCGGGGCCTCGGGTCCCATGCGCAGCGCCCGCCCGACGCCCGCGGCCACCGCCTCGGGGCTCTGCGAGTCGATCAGCACCCCGGCGTCGCCCACCACCTCGGGCATGGCGGTCACGTTCATCACAACGGGCACGCATCCGGCCAGCATCGCCTCGGCCACCGCGAGCCCGAAGCCCTCGTGCCGGGACGCCTGCACGTAGACCGCCGCGCGCCGGTACATGGAGTGGAGGTCCTCGTCCGACAGCCATCCGGTGAACTCGACGTTGTCGCCGGCCAGTGAGCGCAGCTCCCCGATCGCGTCGTCGTGCCAGCGCCCGACGAACGCGAATCGGGCGTCGGGCAGCAGTGCAGCGGCGGCCACGAACGGCCGGTGTCCCTTCTGCTCGAGTGTCGATCGCACCAGGTGGCCCACGGTGACCACCAGCGGCTCGCGGCGTTGTTGCGGCAGCTCCCCGAACGGGTCAGGCACCCCGTGGTGGACCACGGTGACGCGCTCCGGGGAGATGGGCGTGTTCTGCTCGATCTCGGACCGGCTGTAGTTCGAGTTCGTCACGAGCACCCGGGCGCGTCGCATGATCCAGCGGCTGGCCCAGCGACGCACGCCGCCCTGTTGGTATCCGTAGCCGATGTCCGGCATGTTCGCGGTGTCGAACCCGCCCACGATCATCACGGACGGCTTGCGCAGCAGCCATGCGAGCGTGATCGGCAGGAACGTGTGCCACGACGCGAACCACCCGAACACCACGTCGGCCCGGAGAACCCCGCTCACCAGGCGGTCGAGGCGGGGCACCCGGCCCGGCTGGTAGAGGTCCTCGACCTGATACTCGCTCGCGATAATCTCGCGGTCGATGGCGACGAACGAGGCCTTGCGGCTGTGCACGTAGAGCACGCGCTTCACGCGGGGGCGGGCTCCCGCGCCTCGACGAAGGCGCGGTGCCACTCGGACAGCTCGAGCAGGCAATAGAGAACGCCCTTGTGGTCGGCCCGTCCGCGGCGGTGCTCGTCCACCAGCCGGTCGACGGCCTGCGGTCGCACGAGCTCGGAGAGCGCGCCGCCCGCGCCGTAGCGCCGGCTGACCTCCTGGCCGAGCGCAGCCCTCAGCCAGTCGTCGTACGGCGTGGAGAACCCGTGCTTTGGCCGGGCCGCGATCGACTCGGGAAGCAGTTGGGACATCGCGCGCCGGTGCAGGCGCTTGCCCTGGCCCGGGCGTACACGGGTCCAGACGGGGATCCGGTCGACGAAGCGCATCAGCTCCAGGTCCAGGAAGGGCACCCGCAGCTCCAGGCCGGAGGCCATCGACATCTTGTCGTTGCAAAGCAGGATGCCGTCGGGCAGGAACATTCGCGAGTCGAGGTAGAGCGCCTGCTCGAGCAGCGGGCGGCCGGGCACGTCGGACAGCACCTCGCGCGCTCTCCGCGCGCGCTCGCCCTCCGCCTCGGCGCCCGTGCCGGGGCTCAGCGCGGTGCGCACGCCGGAGTCCGTCAGCTCGACCAGGCGCAGCAGGCGCTCCGCGTCGCCGCGCCCGCCCAACACGTGAGCCACCCGCCGCGCCCGCGCGGCGCGGGGGAATGCGCGTGCCAGGGCCGCTGCCGGCTTGGCGAGCGCGGTGGGCAGCGCGCGGGCGCCGGACAGCAGGGCGGCGGCCTGGTGGCGGCCGTAGCCGCCGTGGGGCTCGTCGGCGCCCTGCCCTGCGAGCACCACCTTCACCTGCTCGGAGGCGAAGCGCGAGAGCTGCATCAGCGCCGGAGCGGACGGTATCCCGCACGGCTCCTCCAGCCGCGGGACGCAGCGGGCCAGCTCGTCCAGGAAGTCGTCGTCGGCCATGGCCGTGTCTTGGTGGTTGCTGCCGAGCACGCGGGCGGTCTCCGCTGCGTACGCACGCTCGTCCAGCACGTCGCCGTGGCCGGGAAAGCCGATCGTGAACGTGGCGGGCCTGGAGCTGGACCTGCGGCCCATCGCCGCCACGATCGCCGCCGAGTCCACTCCCCCGGAGAGGAAGGCGCCGTAGGGGACATCGGACATCATCTGCCGGCCCACGGCCTGGGTAAAGCGGTCGGCCAGGGTCTCAGCCAGGTCGGTGTCGGGCATCCCGCGCACGGACTCCCCCGGGGGCTCGCGGAAGCTCTCCACGCGCGGCGAGCCGTCGGCCTCGGCGACCAGCACGCTCGCCGGCGGAAGCTTGCTCACGTCTCGGAAGAGGGTGCGGGGGGCCGCCACGAAGCGGCAGGCCAGGAAGTGGTCCAGCGCGGTGCGATCCACCTCGGGCCGCACGACGCCGGTCGCGAGCAGGGCGCCGACCTCCGAGGCCAGCGCGAGGCGACGCCCGTCGCTCCACCAGTAGAGGGGCTTGACGCCGAACTGGTCCCTGGCGGCCACCAGGCGCCCGCTGCGGTCGTCCCAGAGCGCGAAGGCAAAGATCCCGTTCATCCGCTCCACGAACGAGGTGCCGTGCTCCTCGTAGCCGTGAACGATCACCTCGCTGTCCGACTGCGTGGCGAAGCGGTGGCCACGACGCTCCAGGTCGGCCCTCAGCTCGAGGTGGTTGTAGATCTCCCCGTTGACGACGACCGTCACGGCGCCGTCCTCTGACTCCAGCGGCTGGTCGCCGCCGGCCGGATCGATGATCGCGAGGCGGGTGTGGGCGAGGGTCGCCGGGCCGATGCGGCGCGTCCCCTCTCCGTCGGGCCCGCGGTGGCGCAGGGCCTCGACCATCCGAGCGGATGGGTCCCCGGCGGTCGCCTGGGCCGGATCGAGGATGGCGCCGATCCCGCACATGCGGCGGGATGATCGCAGGGGCTCGCCGTACGACCGGTTGAGCGCGTCCTGCCAGGCAACGCGAGGCGTTCCCGGGCGCCGAGATCGCAGTCCTCGATGACAGCGGCCACTGGCCTCACGCGGATGACCCCGACGCCGTCGGGCGCCTCGTCGAACCGTTCCTGCGACGCACGGTCGGCGCCGATCTCGCCGTCGTCACGGCCTGAGCAGCGCCGAACAGGCCGCCGACACCCGAGCCTTTGTTGTGCCACGACTGCCGGCGCGGCGGATTCTCGGGTCGCTTTTCTTTTCACCCTCCCGTCGCGGCTTCGTCACACACGCGTCTGGAGCCGTGCGCCGCTTCCGCGCAGCATCGGTCTTCACCCCGAATACGAGGAGAGACCGCATGTACCGCCTGGTGGGACGGACCCAAGTGACCCTCGCTCGCGTGGGCGCCGCTGCGCGCAGAGAGCTAGGGCAGGGAACCGTGGAGTACGTCGCCCTGATCCTGCTCGTCGCCCTGGTCATGGCCGGCGTCGTGGCCGCGATGAAAGGCTTTCGCACCGACGAGGGCAAGGAACTCGGCGACGTGATCATCGGGAAGATCAAGCAGGCCGTCCGCCGCGTCCAATTCTGATCCGGCGGCGTCTGGACGTGCCTGGCGGCGTCATCGCCCGGCTCGCGTGCCTGCGCACGCGTCGCCGGGCTCTTCCTGGCCAGCCACGCCCAGCCGCTCGCCGGCGGCGTCTGGACGTGCCTGGCGGCGCCCGCGGTGCTCGCTGATGCCCCGGCCGTCGCGGGGTCCGCGCACCCCTCGCCGGGCCTGCCCGCGGGCCTTGAGAAAGTGAATCCGGTTTCAATACGCTCTGTGAATTGGGATTCACACGCTGTCATCAGCGGCCTGTTGCGCCAATCGCCCAAGGCCTAGAGCACGCTGGTGCCGATACACCACCACGAAAGGGTCCAACGTGCCAGTCAAGTACGAGCCGGATGGACAGATCGTCGTGATCACCATCGATCGACCGGAGGTCGCGAACGCGATCGATCGCCCGACGGCTGACGCCCTGGTGGAAGCCTTCGGTCGCTACGAGGCCGACGACGACCTGGCGGTTGCCGTCCTCACGGGAGCGAACGGGAAGTTCTGTGCCGGCGCCGACCTGAAGGCGATGCGGGAGGGAGACCCGGCGCGGGTCAGCCGCGTCGAGCCCGATGGCGACGGCCCGGTCGGGCCGACCCGGATGCTGCTGAGCAAGCCGGTGATCGCAGCGGTCGAGGGACACGCCGTCGCCGGCGGGCTCGAACTCGCAGCATGGTGTGATCTGCGAGTCGCGGCCGAGGACGCCGTCTTCGGGGTCTTCTGCCGGCGCTGGGGCATCCCGCTGATGGACGGGGGCACGATCCGCCTCGCCAGGATGCTTGGCCACAGTCACGCGCTCGACCTGATCCTCACCGGCCGCGGCGTCTCGGGAGAAGAGGCGCGGCGAATGGGGATCGCCAACCGTCTGGTCTCGCCGGGCCGGGCGGTCGAGGAGGCGATCTCCCTCGCCAGGGATATCGCTTCCCACCCCCAGGCGGCCTTGCGGAGCGACCGTCTGTCCTCGTACGAGCAGTGGAGCATGGCGCTGGACGGCGCGCTCGCCGGCGAATACCGCCACGGGATGACCACGCTCGAAACCGGGGAGCTGGTGGGTGGGCTCGACCGCTACACATCCGGGGGGTGGAGAAGCGGGGAGTCGGCGTGAGGCCACCGGCGCTCGGACCCGAGACCGCCGGCACGCGCGAGCGGCTGTTGGCCGCGACACGAGAACTGATCGAGGGTGGCGGCTACGCGGCAGCATCGGTCGCTGCCATCGCCGACCGCGCCGGAGTGGCGGCCGGCACGCTCTATCTCCACTTTCCCTCGAAGGCCCAGCTCTTCCTCGAGGTCTTCCACGCGGTGGCGCGCCGCGACATCGAGGCGATGTACTTGGCCGCGGAGCAGGCTCCGAGCGCCACCGAACGTCTCGATGCTGTGGTCGGCACCTACGCGCGCCGCGCACTCGAACGCCCGAGGCTCGCATGGGCGCTCGTCCACGAGCCTGTCGACCCGCTCGTGGACGCCGAGCGGCTCGCGTACCGCCGCGAATATCGCGACGGCATCGCCGTGTTGCTGCGGGAAGGGATGTCCATAGGCGAGTTCCCGGAGCAGGACACCGCGTTGCCGGCGGCTGCGATCGTCGGGATCATCGCCGAGACGCTCGTCGGGCCGTTGTCGCCCGTAACCGGCGAGACGACTGCTCGGGAAGAAGTCGTGGCCGTGATCGTCGCGCTGTGTCGCCGCGTGGCCGGCGCGGCCGAGCCTGGCCTGCCGCGCCAGCATGTCGAGTGACGCCCCGTTACCCCTCCGCGCCGCCCGCCGTGACACCATTCGCGCCCGTGACGGTCGCCCGCGAACAGCTGCCGGTGGCGATGTTCGACTCGGGCGTCGGGGGTCTCACCGTGCTCCACGAGTGCCTGGTGTCGCTCCCTCACGAGGACTACGTGTACCTCGGGGACACGGCCCGGTTTCCCTACGGCGACCGCTCCTCCGCCGAGTTGCTCACCTTCGCCCGTCAGCTCGCGGGGATCCTCACCGACGAAGGCGCGAAGCTCCTCGTCGTGGCCTGCAACTCGGCCACGGCCGCCGCCCTGCCGGCGCTGCGCGACGAGCTGAGCGACCGGATCCCCGTCGTGGGGGTGGTCGGCCCCGAGGCCCGCCTCGCCGCCCTTGCGTCGCAGACCGGAAAGGTGGGCCTGTTGGCCACGCCGGCCACGGTGGCCAGCGGCGCCTACGAGCGCGCCCTGGCCGGGGTTGCGCCCGGAGCCGAGCTGCACTCGGTCGCCTCCGCGGAGCTGGCCCCTCTGATCCAGGCCGGCGGCGAGATCGACCACCGGGTTATCGCCTGCGTGCAGGGACTGTGCCGCCCGTTGCGCGCGGCCGGCGTGGACACCGTCATCCTCGGATGCACCCACTACCCGCTCGTACGGGCCGTGCTTCAGCGCGAGCTCGGGCGCGGCGTGACCGTGGTCAGCTCGGGCGAGGCCATCGCCCAGGACGTGGAGGCCGCGCTCGCCGGCGCCCGGCTTTCGAACCGCGAGGGTCGTCGCGGCAGCTACCGCTTCCTGACCTCCGGCGACCCCGAGGAGTTCCGCCGCCTCGGCACGCGCTTTCTCCAGCTTCCCGTGGACCAGGTCGTCCGCGTCGACCCTGCCGCATCCGCGCTCCGAAGGGCCGCTGCATGACAGGCCGGCGTGATGGGCGCAGTCCCGGCGATCTGCGCACGGTCAACGTCGTCACCGGCTTCGTGTCCACCGCGACCGGCTCCGCGCTCATCGAGGCAGGGGGCACGCGGGTGATCTGCACCGCGAGCGTCGAGGACACGGTGCCGCGCTGGATGGCGGGCAAGGGACGTGGCTGGGCCACCGCCGAGTACGGCATGCTGCCCGCCTCCACCGGCGAGCGGAAGAAGCGCGACGTGTCCCGCGGGCGTCCCGACGGCCGCACGGTCGAGATCCAGCGTCTGATCGGGCGCTCCCTACGCGGGGTGATCGACTTCAAGGCCCTGGGCGAGCGCACGGTCTGGATCGACTGCGACGTCCTGGAGGCCGACGGCGGCACCCGCTGCGCCGCCATCACCGGCGGCTACGTGGCCCTGGAGCTGGCGCTGGGCCGGCTCGTGGAGGAGGGTGCCCTGCCCGCCCTCCCGCTCACGCAGTCGGTGGCCGCGGTCTCGTGCGGGATGGTGGACGGCACGCCCCTGCTGGACCTCGACTACTCGGAGGACTCGAGCGCCGAGGTGGACGCCAACGTGGTCATGACCGGGGACGGCGGGCTCGTGGAGGTGCAGGCCACCGCCGAGCGCACGCCCCTGTCGCGCGCCTCGCTCGACGATCTGCTCGGCCTGGCCGCCGAGGGCATCGAGCAGCTGCGGGCCGCGCAACGGGCCGCCGTCGGCCACTAGGCCGGTCCGGCCGTGCGCCTGGTCGTCGCGACGCGTAACGAGCACAAGCTGCGCGAGCTGGCCGCGCTGTTCGACGGCCACGAGCTGACCCCGCTCCCGGTTGAGGTGATGCTGCCGCCGGAGACCGGCACCACCTTCGCGGCCAACGCGATCGTCAAGGCCCGCACGGCGGCCACGGCCACCGGCCTGCCCGCGCTCGCCGACGACTCCGGCATCGAGGCCGCCGCCCTGGGCGGCGCACCGGGGGTCCGGTCGGCGCGCTTCGCGGGCGACAATGCGACCGACCAGGAGAACCTGACCCAGCTTCTCCGCGAAGTCCCGTCCGCAGGCGACCGGCGCGTGGCCTACGTGTGCGCGCTCGCCTACATCGAACCCGGCGGCCGCGAGGACGTGGTCCACGGGCGCTGCGACGGGCTGCTGGCCGATCACCCGCGCGGCACCGGCGGCTTCGGATACGACCCGGGGTTCCTTCCCGTCGAGCACCCCGGGCGCACGATGGCCGAGCTGTCCCCCGCCGAGAAGGACGAGATCAGCCACCGCGGGCGCGCGGCGCGATCCCTCGCCGCCCGGCTTCGGGAGCGGGGGGACCGGTGAGCTCTGCGCGCGGTCGCGGCGGGCGGCTCAAGGGCGCCGTCTCGGCCACGACCGGGGCGGTGGGCCCGGCGGCGCAGATGCCGCGCAAGGACAGCGCGGCCGCGGTCTCGATCATCTCGAACACGATCCTGATCGTCCTCAAGATCGCCGCCGCGGCGATCACGGGATCGATCGCCCTCCTCACCGAGGCCGCGCACTCGAGCATCGACCTGATCGCCTCCGTGGTCGCCTTCTTCGGCGTCCGCAAGGCCGACCAGCCCGCCGACGAGGACCACCCCTACGGCCACCAGAAGGTCGAGAACCTGGCCGCGGCCATCGAGGGGATGCTGATCCTGGTCGGCGCCGGCGTGATCGTCTACGAGTCCGTCCGCCGGCTGTCGGTGGGCGCGGAGGTCCATTCCCTCGGGATCGGCATCGGCGTCATCGCCTTCTCGGTGGCGGCCAACCTCGTGGTCTCCACCTACCTCTACCGGCGGGCGCGGGCGACCGACTCCCCCGCGCTGGAGGGCGACGCCGCGCATCTGCGCGTGGACGCCTTCACGTCGGCCGGGGTCCTCGCCGGCCTGGTGTTGGTCGAGGTCACCGGCATCGAGGCCCTGGATCCCGTCACCGCCCTGGTGGTGGCAGTGGCGATCGTCGTCTCGGGAATCCGCATCCTGACCCGCTCCTCACGCGACCTGGTGGACGAGGCGCTGCCGGCGGACGAGCTTGACGCTCTGCGCGATGCGATCGAGCGCCACGGGGCGCCCGAGGTGGCCGGGTTCCACAAGCTCCGCGCGCGGCGGGCGGGCAGCCGGCGCCACGTGGACCTCCACGTCCAGTTCCGGGCGGGCACCACGCTCGGCCGCGCCCACGACATCAGCCACGAGTTGCAGGGGGCGATCCGTGCCCGTCTGCGCGGCGCGGAAGTGCTGATCCACCTGGAACCCGAGGAGTCGGGAGAGGCCGCGAAACGGCCGCTCAGCTGAGGTTGAGCGCGGCCGCGGCCCCGACGGACGTGAGCACGAGCGAATAGCCGTAGTAGCCGTCGAGGGCCAGCAGGCCGGCGGCCAGCAGGCAGATCCCGACCGTCACGAGCCAGGAGATTCGGGACAGTGGCACGCCGCTATTGTGACCGCGATGGCCGGGACGCTCACTCCCGAGCGGACCGCGGCGCGTCTGTGCGAGCTCTCGGGCGACGCCAGGGCCGCCGTCCTGCTCGACGCGGCCGGCTCTCTCGCCGGCCACAGTGACCTCGAGCGCGAGCTGGCGCGCTCGCTCGGAGAGCTGGCCCGCGGCCTGTTCGAGGCCATCGACCAGGCCCCGAGGGCCCTCGGCGTGGACCCGCCCGAGCAGGTCGAGGCCCAGGTGGAGGGGGGCACGGTCTACGCATCGCGAACGCCCAGCTGGACGCTGGCCGTGGTGGCTCGGCGCTCCGCGCTGTCCTCGCTGATGCTCTGCGACCTCCGAGCCGTGCTCGCCGAGCTGGAGGGCGGACCGCAGATCCGGCGCTCGGTGGGTGCGCCCACCGCTGGCGGCGACGCCGTGCTGGACTCGCCGATGCCGGAGCTGGGGGGAGAGGAGCGATGAAGGAGAAGCGCCGCGGTCCGATGGGCCGGGCGGCGGAGATGGCCGAGGGGGTGGCCGCCGTGATGCGGCGGATGCAGCGCGACCGCGAGCCGCGGGTGCTCGTCTACGACGCCACCGGCTACGCCCGCCTCCTCCAGCCCCAAGCACGCGGATACGACGGCGTGCTGGCCGCCTCCGAGCGGATGGTCCGCCTGGTGGTCGAGGAGGAGGCTTGAGCCTCATCGCCCCGGAGCTCGCCGGGCGGGTGCTGGAGCAGGCGCTGGCCCGGGGCGGGGACCTGGCGGAGGTCTACGCCGAGGAGCGCGAGGGATTCTCGCTGACGCTGGACGACGGCCGGGTCGAGTCGCCGCAGACCGGTCGCGAGGCCGGCGTCTCGGTGCGGGTGGTCTCCGGCGACTCCACCTACTTCGGCTACGTTGACGGCCTGGCCGAGGCCGGCCTGATGCGGGTGGCCGACTCCGTGGCCCAGGCCACGCACGGCGAGGCCCGGAGACCCGTCGCGACGACCGCGGTTTCCCCGCGCGACGTTCACCGGATCGCCCGCCCGCCGGGCGACATCGACGCCGCCGTGAAGGCCGATCTGCTTCGCCTCTGCGAGGAGCGCGCGCGCTCGGCGGGCGCCGAGGTGGCGCAGGTTCGCGTCGGCTACGGCGAATCCGTCCGGCGGGTGCAGGTGCACAACTCCGACGGGGTCTCGGGGGCCGACGAGCGCACGCGCATCCGATTGAGCGTCCAGGCCGTGGCCCGCCGTGGTGACCGGGTGGAGACGGGCAGCGACACGCGCGGAGGACACGCGGGGTGGGAGCTGCTGGAGGACGAGCCCGGAGCGGTGGCCGACGCCGCCGCGCGGCGCGCGCTGACCCTGCTGGACGCGGTGGGCGCGCCGACGGGACGGCTGCCGGTCGTGGTGGGCAACGGGTTCGGCGGCGTGCTCCTGCACGAGGCGGTGGGGCATGGGCTCGAGGCCGACGCCGTCCAGAAGGCAGCCAGCGTGTACGCGGGCAAGCTCGGCGAGCAGGTCGCCGAGCCGCTCGTGACGGCCTACGACGACGGCGAGCGCCCCAACGAGTGGGGCAGCGACGGCATGGACGACGAGGGCACGCCCACCCGCCGCACCACGGTGATAGCGGATGGCCGGCTCACGTCGTACCTCTACGACCTCCTTCGCGCGCGCAAGGACGGCGTGGCGTCCACCGGCAACGGCCGGCGCTCGTCGTTCCGCCACCTCCCGATCCCGCGGATGACCAACACGTTCTTCGCGCCGGGGGACGCCACGCCCGAGGAGCTGATCGCCGGGGTGGACCGCGGGCTCTACGCCGTGTCCTTCGGGGGCGGCCAGGTGGAGCCAGCCACGGGCGACTTCGTCTTCGGGGTCTCCGAGGGGTACCTGATCGAGGGCGGCCGGGTCACGGCTCCGGTGCGTGGCGCCACGCTGATCGGCAACGGCCTCCAGGCCCTGGCGGCCGTCGACGGCATCGCGGGTGACCTGGCGATCGCCACGGGCTACTGCGGCAAGGACGGGCAGTCGGTGCCCGCCGGGGTCGGTCAGCCCCACGTGCGAATCCGCGAGCTCACGGTGGGCGGCACCGCGTGAGCGCCCTGGAGGCCGTCGCCTCGCGTGCCGTGGAGGCGGCTCTCGCCGACGGAGCGGACGACGCCGAGGCTTTCGGCGAGGAGCAGACCAGCCGCCAGATCCGCGTCTACGGCGGCCAGGTGGAGAGCCTGAGCGACGCCGGCTCCCGCGGCGTCGGCGTGCGTGCGTTCGTGGGACAGCGCTGCGGATACGCCTACGGCACCGACCTCTCCGAGCAGGGTCTGGTGAGCGTCGGGAGCGCAGCCCGCGAGGCCGCCGCAGTGGCCGATCCCGACGAGCACGCTGGCCTGCCCGAGGAGTTCGGGACCACGCCCGTCGAGGGTCTGGCGTCGCCCGCGCTCGGGCGGTGGCCGACCGAGCGCAAGGTCCGACTCGCGCTGGAGATCGAGCGGGCGGCTCGCGCCCACACGGGAGTGACCCAGGTGGAGGCCGTCGTGTACTCCGACGCGGAGGGCTCGGTGGTGCTGGCCAACTCGCGCGGGTTCTCCGGCGCCTACTCGGCCACCAGCTCCTGGGCCTACGCCTCGGCCTTCGCGGGCCGGGACGCCGACCTCATGACCGGCCTCGGGATCGGCATGGGGCGCGACCCGGAGGCGCTCGACGCCGAGGCCATCGGGGGCGAGGCGGCCGAGCGGGCCCTCGCCCTGGTGGGCGCCCGACAGCCGCCGAGCCGTCGCTGCCCCGTGGTGCTCGACGCTTTCGTCTCCGCCTCGTTCGTGGGGTTCATCGGCGCGATGCTCTCGGCGGACGCGGTCCAGCGCGGACGCTCGCTCTTCGCCGGCCGCGAGGGCGAGGAGGTCGCCCATCCGGCGCTGGCCCTGGCCGACGACGCGACGGACCCCGAGGGGGCGGCCAGCGCGCCCTTCGACGGCGAGGGATCGCCCACCCGGCGCACCGGCCTGATCGAGGACGGGCGGCTGGTCACGTTCCTCTTCGACGCCCGCACCGCTCGCCGCGGAGGGCGCGACTCGACCGCCAGCGCCTCGAGGGGGTCCTACCGGTCGCCGCCCTCCGTTGGCACCTCGAACCTCGTGGTCAGCCCGGGCGAGGACAACCTCGAGGCGCTCGTACGACGGACCGGCGCCGGTCTGCTCGTGACCGAGGTGGCGGGGCTCCACTCAGGGGTCAACCCGGTGTCGGGCACCTTCTCGGTCGGGGCGTCCGGGCGGCTGATCGAGGACGGTCGCCTCGGGCCCCCGGTGCGCGAGCTGACCATCGCCAGCGACCTGGTCTCGATGCTCCGCGGGGTGGTGGCGGTCGGGTCCGAGGATCGGTGGGTCCCGGTGGCCGGGAGCGTCAAGTCGCCGCCGCTGCTGGTGGCCGAGATGTCGATATCGGGTGCCTGAGTCTCCCCCTCAGGGCATGCCAAGGACGCAAGACCCGACTCCAGTGGGGTATTCGGCCGCCTATCGTCCGCAGACGTTGTTACGTTCCGCCGACTTCAGATGCCCCCAGCAAGGAGGAGATCGTGACGAAGGCCGAGTTCGTGGACCAGGTGTCGGACCGCTCCGGCATAGGCAAGGGAGAGGCCGGCAAGGCCGTCGACGCCGTCCTCGACACCATCAAGGAAGTGCTGTCGCGCGGTGGAGAGATCAACTTCACTGGGTTCGGGAAGTTCTCCGTAGCCGATCGCGGCGCACGCCAGGGTGTGAACCCGCAGACCGGCGAGCGGATCCAGATCGCCGCCAGCAAGGTGCCGCGCTTCAGCGCCGGCTCGTCGCTCAAGGGCGCGGTCAAGGGGTCGTAGACCTCGGACTAGTACTTCGGCGGGCGCAACCGCCCGCATCCGGCCTGGGCGCGTGACGGCCCACTCGCCGCCGCACTTCGCCGACACACTCGCGGCGCTCGTGGAGGAGCGGCGTAGTCGTGTCGTGCTCGGTCTCGACCCCGACCCCGCCGCGCTCTGGCCGAGCGCGGTCGGGGACCTCGGGGGCCGCGGGGGCGAGCGCTTCGCGCGGGCGCTCACGGCCGAAGCGGTGACCGCGCACTGCCGCGCGGCGATCGTCGCCGCCGGCCCGGCGTGCGTGGCGGTGAAGCTCCAGCTGGCCTGCTTCGAGCGCCTCGGGGGGCCGGGATGGGAGGCGCTCGAGCGCGTGGCCGCTATCGCCCGGGACCACGGCCTGCTCGTGATCGCCGACGGCAAGCGCGGCGACGTGCCCGTGACCGCCGCCGCCTACGGCCAGGCCCTGGTGGGGGAGACCCCCGGCCTCTTCGGCGCCGTACCGGGCCTGGGGGCCGACGCCTTCACCGCCAATCCGCTCCTCGGCCGCGACTCGCTGGCGCCGCTCGTAGACGCTGCGGCGGCTGCGGGGGCCGGCTGCTTCGTGCTCGTGCGCACCTCCAATGACGGCGCGGCCGAGCTCCAGGACGCCGGCCGCCCACCCCTGCACGAGCAGCTGGCGATGCTGACCCGCGAACTCGGCGAGGCGCAGGTGGGCGACTGCGGGCTGTCACTCGTCGGGGCGGTGACCGGCGCCACCGAGCCCCGTCTGCTCGCGCGGCTGCGCGAGCTGCTGCCGCACGCCGTGTTCCTGCTCCCGGGCGTCGGCCCCCAGGGCGGGCGGGTCGAGGACCTCGGACCGGCGTTTCAGCCGCATCCCGCAGCCGGCCTGGTGACCGCGTCGCGCTCGATCGTCGACGCACACGTGCAGCGCGGCGGCGATCCGGCGCGTGCCGCGTCCGACGCCGCCGAAGAGCTCCGCGCCGCGGCCTGGCGAGCCTGAGGCGGATCCGGGCCCTGATCGGCCGCCGAAACGGGCGGCTCCGGCTGCTCAGCCCCCTATTCTGGAGACTGCCGGTCCCCAACCAGATGCCCGACCACGGACGCCGTAGCCCCGCCCGCCTGTTCGCTCCGCTCGCGCTGATCCTCACCGCGGTCGCGCTGATCGGGGTCGTCCTCATCTCAGCGGGAGGCGACGACGGGGGCGACCCCGGCGACTCGGCCCAGCGCAGTAGCTCCGAGGCCAGGACGACTACCACCCCGCCGCGCCCCCGGCGACGCAATTACACCGTCAAGACCGGCGACACCCTCGGGGCGATCGCCGAGCGCACCGGAATCACCGTCGAGCGCCTCCAGGAGCTCAACCCCGAGCTCGACCCCCAGGCACTCGTCTCCGGCCAGCGGATCAAGCTCCGCGAGTGACGCGCGCCTGGCGCACGCTGGCGGCGGTGGCAGCGCTGGCCGCCACCGCGGCTCCGGGCGTGGCGATGGCCGGGCCACCGGTGGTCGATGCGCCCGCCGCCGCGGTGGTGGACGCGCGCGACGGCACGATCATGTACTCCAAGCAGGCTGACGAGCGGCGGGCGATCGCCAGCACCACGAAGCTGATGACGGCCCTGCTGGTGCTCGAGCGGGGGCGGCCCGGGGCCGTCTACACCGCTCCGCGCTATGACGCCCAGCCGGCCGAGTCCCGCATCGGCCTGGCCGAGGGCGAGCGCATGACCGCGTCGGACCTGCTCGAGGCGCTGCTCCTCGAGAGCGCCAACGACGCCGCCGTCACGCTCGCTCGCGGCGTGTCCGGAAGCACCGCGAAGTTCGTCGCCCAGATGAACGAGCGCGCCGCCGAGCTCGGGCTCAGGTCCACGCGCTACGCCAACCCCGTCGGCCTGGACGATCCGGGCGGCTACTCCACGGCGCGCGACCTGGCGACGCTCACCGTGGAGCTGATGGAGCGGCCGAGGTTCGCCCGGATCGTGGACAGCCCGCGGGCCACGCTGGCCTCGGGGGCGCGACCGCGCGTGATCGAGAACCGCAACCGCCTGATCGCCGAAGAGCCGTGGGTCGACGGCGTCAAGACCGGGCACACCGAGCGAGCCGGATACGTGCTGGTGGGGACCGCGGACGGCCGCGGTGAGGCCGCGGTGGTCTCGGTCGTGCTCGGCGACCCCAGCGAGGACGCCCGAGACGCCGACAGCCTGCGCCTCCTGCGCTGGGGCCTCGGGCGCTTTCGCCGGGTGGCGCCCGTGCGCCGGAACCGGCCGCTGGCTCGCGCCGATGTCCGCCACCGCAGCGCCGAGGCGACCCTGGTGCCGCGCCGCGGGGTGCGGGTTACGCTGCGCCGGGGGCAGCGGCTCACTAGCCGGGTTTCGGCCCCCGAGGAGCTCGATGGGCCGCTTCCGGCGGGGCGGCGCGTGGGAAGCGTGACGGTGCTCGTGGACGGCCGGCCGGTCGATCGCGTGGCGGTGGTCACCGCCGACGCCGTACCGGGGGCAGGGGCGGTCGCCGTTGTCGTCTCGACCCTCGGGGTCCCCTTGACCTTGCTCCTGACTCTCGCCATCCTCCTCGCGGCCGCCCTGACCGCACTGCGGATCCGCGTGCGGCTGCGGCTCGTTCGATGATCATCACCGTCACCCTCAACGCCGCGATCGACAAGACCCTGGCGGTGCCCAACTTCCGGCTCGGCCGGCGCCACCGCTCCGTGGAGCAGACCGCGATGGCGGGCGGGAAGGGCGTGAACGTGGCGCGCGCCCTCAAGTCTCTCGGGCAACCGGTGATCGCCACCGGGGTGGCTGGTGGTCCGACCGGGACGCTCATCATCGAAGCCCTGACGCGCGAGGGCATCCTCAACGACTTCGTGCGGATTCGCGAGGAGTCGCGCACGTCGACCGCTGTGGTGGACCCCACCTCGGGCGAGCAGACGGAGATCAACGAGTACGGGCCGTTGGTCTCCGAGGCCGAGCTGGACCTGTTCGTGGACAAGCTCCTCTACCTGGCCAAGGGCGCCTCGATGTGCGTGTTCGCCGGCAGTCACCCGCGCGGGGTGGACCCCGACCTGTACGGACGGCTTATCGAGGAGCTCAAGCGGCTGGGAGTGACCACCGTCCTCGACGCCGAGGGCGAGCCGCTCGTGATGGCCACCCGGCGCGGGCCGGACCTGGTGAGCCCCAACGAGCTCGAGGCCGAGGGGCTGGTGGGCCGCGAGTTCTCCGACGAGGACGATCGCCGCGCCGCAGTGCGCGAGATGGTGGAGATGGGGGCCCGGGAATCGATCATGACCTTGCCCGACGGATGCCTGGCGGTCTTGACGGAGAGCGGCGACCGGCGCGTCTTCCGGGCCGCGCTCGACCCGCTCGAGCCGGTGTCCGCCGTGGGGTCCGGCGACGCCTTCCTCGCCGGGTTCGTGGCCGCCCGCTATGCCGGCCGGCCGGCCGAGGACTGCCTTCGCTTCGCGGTGGCGTGCGGGGCCGAGTCCACCCAGCACTTCGGCGCCGGTGTGGTGGACCAGCGCGAGGTGGAGCGCCTCCAGGGGGACGTCCGTGTCGAGCGGCTCGAGCCCTCGGACGTCGGGTCCGGAGGGGCTCCGGGGGGTGGCTCGGCACGGGTCGGCTGAGGTCCCGGCGGCGGTGCTAACGTCAAGCGTTCGTCCGTCGTCGAACCTAGGATGGCCTCATGGAAGTGGAGATCGGCCGGGGCAAGAAAGGCCGTCGCGCATACGGCTTCGATGACATCGCGATCGTGCCCTCCAGGCGCACCCGCGACCCGGACGACATCGACATCGCCTGGACCCTCGGGCCGTACCGGTTCGAGCTGCCCCTGCTCGCCTCGGCCATGGACGGGGTCGTCTCCCCGGCCACGGCGGCGGCCCTCGGCAAGCTCGGCGGCCTCGGGGTGCTGAATCTCGAGGGCATCTGGACCCGGTACGACGATCCTGACGCCGAGTTGGAGCGCATCTCGGGCTATCCAAAGGATGTCGCCACCTCGGAGATGCAGCGCATCTACTCTGCGCCGGTGCGCGACGACCTCGTGGCCGAGCGCATCGGTGAGATCAAGGAGCAGGGGGTCGTCGCCGCGGCCTCTCTGACGCCTCAGAAGGTGCGCGACTACTACGAGACGGCGATCGACGCCGGGCTCGACATCCTCGTCATCCAGGGCACGGTGATCTCCGCGGAGCACGTGTCCACCCGCAGCGAGCCGCTGAACCTCAAGGAGTTCATTCGCGAGGTGCCGATCCCGGTGATCGTGGGGGGCTGCGCGTCCTACGCCACCGGCCTCCACCTCATGCGGACCGGCGCGGTGGGCGTGCTCGTCGGGGTCGGCCCGGGCGCGGCGTGCACCACCCGGGGGGTGCTCGGGATCGGGGTGCCCCAGGCCACGGCGATCGCGGACGTTGCCGCCGCCCGGTCACAGCACATGCTCGAGACCGGCGAGTACGTCAAGGTCATTGCGGACGGGGGCATGCGCAATGGGGGGGACCTCTCTAAGGCCATCGCCTGCGGCGCCGATGCCGTCATGATCGGCTCGCCGCTGGCGCGGGCCTACGAGGCCCCCGGTCGCGGCCATCACTGGGGCATGGCCACGTTCCATCCGTCGCTCCCGCGCGGCGCGCGGGTCGAGACCACCCAGAACGGCTCGCTCGAGCAGATCCTGCTCGGCCCGGCCCACGAGAACGACGGCACCTTCAACCTGATCGGAAGCCTCCGCACCTCGATGGCCACCTGCGGCTACGAGGACATCCCGGCGTTCCACAAGGCGGAGGTCATGGTCGCCCCCGCGCTACAGAGCGAGGGCAAGCAGCTTCAGCGCGAGCAGTCGGTCGGCATGGGCGCCACCTCGGCCGCCGTCGCGCATCCCGCGGGCAACGGCTCCGCGCCTCCGGTGGCCGATCCGGCCCTCGTGGGGGAGTGACGGCCCGCCGGACCGGCCCGCGCCACACGGTGCGGAGGTGAGCAGGTGATCGGCGCGCGCACCGCCGAGGAGCGTGACACGCAGGCCCCCGTCGCGGCGCCGGTGTCCACGGATGAGGTGCTGGTGCTGGACTTCGGGGGCCAGTACTCCCAGCTGATCGCCCGGCGGGTGCGGGAGTGCGGGGTGTTCTCAGAGCTGCTCCCTCACGACGTGCCCATCGAGGAGGTCGCCCGGCGCAAGCCCAAGGCGTTGGTGCTGTCGGGCGGGCCGGCGTCGGTGTACGCGGAGGGCGCGCCCGCGCTGCGGCCCGAGCTGCTGGAGCTCGGCGTCCCGGTGCTGGGCATCTGTTACGGCATGCAGGCGATGGTCCTGGTGCTCGGCGGCCGGGTGGAAGGCGCCGAGGTGGGTGAGTTCGGGCGCTCGCACCTGACAGTGGCCGAGGCTGGGCGGCTGCTGGCCGGGGTGCCCGGCGAGCAGAGCTGCTGGATGAGCCACCGCGACACCGTCTACGCTGCCCCGGCCGGCTTCACGGCCCTCGCGTCCTCGACCGAGTCGCCCGTGGCGGCCATGGAGGACACGGCCCACGGGCTGTACGGCATCCAGTTCCACCCCGAGGTGGCGCACACCCCGTACGGCACCCAGATCCTCCAGACCTTCCTGCGCGACATCGCTGGCTGCGACATGGCCTGGAGCGCCGCCTCGGTGGTCGAGGAGCAGATCGCGCGGATCCGCGACCAGATCGGTGACGGAAAGGTCATCTGCGGCCTGTCCGGCGGCGTGGACTCCTCGGTGGCCGCGCTGCTCACCTACCGCGCGGTGGGGGACCAGCTCACCTGCGTGTTCGTGGACCACGGGCTGATGCGCAAGAACGAGGGGAACCAGGTGGTGGCCGCGTTCCGCGACCAGTTCAAGGTGCCGCTCATCGCGGTGGACGCGGAGGAGCGGTTCCTGGGCCGGCTGGCGGGGAAGACCGACCCGGAAACCAAGCGCAAGATCATCGGCGAGGAGTTCATCCGCGTGTTCGAGGAGCAGGCGGGACGGCTCGGGAACCCGAGGTACCTTGTCCAGGGAACGCTCTATTCCGACGTCATCGAGTCGGGCGGCGGCACCGGGGCGGCCACCATCAAGAGCCACCACAACGTCGGCGGCCTGCCCGACGACCTGGAGTTCGAGCTGGTCGAGCCGCTGCGCACCCTCTTCAAGGACGAGGTGCGCGAGGTGGGCGCCGAGCTCGGCATGTCGGAGCGGCTCGTGTGGCGCCAGCCGTTCCCGGGGCCGGGCCTCGCCATCCGGGTGGTGGGCGGCGAGGTGACCAAGGAGCGACTGGAGATCCTGCGTGACGCCGACGCCATTCTCCAGGACGAGATCCGCACCGCCGGTCTCTACCGGGAGCTGTGGCAGTCGTTCTGCGTGATGCCCGGGGACCTGAGGAGCGTCGGCGTGCAGGGGGACGAGCGCACCTACGGGTACGTGGTGGTGATCCGCGCAGTCACCAGCGATGACGCGATGACCGCCGACTGGGCCCGGCTGCCCTACGACCTCCTGGAGCGCGTGGCCTCGCGAATGATCAACGAGATCGCCCAGGTCAACCGGGTGACACTGGACATCACGTCCAAGCCGCCCGGAACCATCGAGTGGGAGTAGCCCGGGCTCACTCCGGCCAGAAGTCGGCCACCAGCTCGACCTCGTCGTCGTCGCCGCCGTCCGCCCGGCGTACGGATGTGATCACCAGCTCGACGTCCTCGGGACCTTCGTTCCACACCGAGCGCAGGACGTCGGGGGAGACGCGGATCACGTGTCCCGCGCTGACCTCGATCACCTCGTCTTCCAGCTTGATCTCCAGCGTGCCCGACACCACCAGGTAGACCTCCTCCTGCGTCCTGTGCCGGTGGCCGTAGCTGCCCTTGCCGCCCGTGCCGGCGGGCATGCGCCGCCAGGTGATGGCCACCTGCTCCGCGCCGATGTGCTCCGTGCACATCCGCATCTCGCCGGGATAGTCCCCCATCACGTCCGGGATGTCGTCGAGCCGCTGGATCGCGAAACCCCCCACAGCTGTCTCCTCTCGTTAATTTTGCCTCGTGGGAATCTTGACCTGGATCGTGTGGGGCCTGTTCGTCGGCTTCATCGCCCGGCTGCTGCGCCCGGGGCGGAACCGCCTCGGTCTGGTCATGACCGTGCTGCTCGGGGTGGCCGGATCGGTGATCGGCGGCGTTGTCGCCACCCGGTGGCTCGAGTTTGCCGACGCCGACGAGTTCGACTTCGGGAGCTTCCTGATCGCGGTGGCGGCGTCGGTCCTGCTGCTGGCCGTGTACGACCGCGTCGACCGCATGCTGCCCGACCGCTCACGCCAGGAACGACTGGGCCGCTAACAAGTCTTGGGCTACGGCCTGGCAGTGTCGAGATGTAGAAGCGTGGTGGAGGCCAGGGGCGGCCCGAGATGCGGTTCCGGGCGATGAGCCGTCCCGGGCTACGACCAAGCGTCCCAGGACCGTAGGGACGGCAGCGGATCGAAGGGGCGGCCCCCGTCGTACCAGCCGGGCGAGCGCCAGAGCTCGAAGTGGAGGTGGCACCCGCGCGCGTTGCCGCTGTCGCCGACGGCCCCGATGCGCTGCCCCGTGTACACGCGGTCGCCGGGGGAGAAGGGCGAGGGGCCATCCAGGTGCATGTACACGTAGTCGGTACCGGTGCCCGCGCCGTCGATCACCAGGTAGTGGCCCGCGGCGCCGTGATACTGCTTGAACTGCACCGTCCCGCCGCGCGCGGCGACCATCGGGGTGCCGCACCGCGCGAACAGATCGTGTCCCTGGTGAGAATGGCCCGCGCGCCCGGTGCCGAAGCGGGCGCCGGCGCCACCGAAGTCGTGCCGCCCGCGCACGGGAAAGATGTTGTCGTAGAGGTCGAAGGCGTCGCGCTCCTGGTCCTCGGACTGAGCGCTGCGGAGCGTCGCGCCCCCGGCGCCCGAAGCCGTGAGCCGGAACGAATAGCGCCCCGGGGGGGCGGCGGCACGTCCGACACGGCCGTCCCACGAGAGGCTCTCGACCTCACCGGGGGTGACGTCCGGCGTCCAGCTCCTGACCGTCTCTCCGTCGCTGGCGCTGACGACGTCCACCGTCACGGCATTCGTGACTGCACCGGACAGGCGGAAGGAGAAGGTCACCGCCCGCCGCGCGCCCACGAACGCCTTCGTGCGGCTCGTCCCGGTCTCGGCGCGGGGCGCCAGGGGGTCGTTCGGCCCGGGCACGGGCGTCAGCTCGGCGTTCGGCTCCGGCGGCGGGGCGGGAAGCACGGTGAGGGCCGGCGAAGGAGCCGAGTGCGTCCCGTCGGCGGTCACGAGCGTAAGCCGGCCGCTCACGGCGCCGTACGGCACCCTGACCTGGATGCGACGGTCGCTGCCCGGCCTCACACGGGCGCCGGTGTCGTCGGCGCGCCCGGCGCCGCCCCGGAACACCACCCTGACCACCGCGGAGAGTGAGCTGCCGGTGATCCGCACCGTGCTTCCTCCCTGCGCTCGGCTGCGTGAGGCGCAGCCCCTGACGCAGCCCACCTTCTTGACCGTCGGCTGGGCGACGTAGACGGCGCCGCCGTCGCCGCCCGTCGCCTGGCCGGCCGCAGCTGGAGCGAGCGCGCACGCGGTCAGGCCCCCGGTCAGGCATGCGACGGGAATACGGCGCTGGGGCAACTCCTACGGCCTCTCTTCGGGTCGGCCTACGGGGTTAGCTGACGGGCTCGCGCCTGAAGAGCGGCGCTACGGCTATCGGCCGATTAGCCCCTCGGATGCGCCTTCGACGACATCCGGTCGGTTCCCCCGTTCCCCGGGGCGCTCTGCGCACAGGAGATTCGGCAGGCTCAGGTTCGGCGCGCCAGTATAACCGCGTCCCCGGCGTGGTCGCGGCCGCCCCCGTGTGCCACACTACTGCGCTGGCCGGCTCCGCCCGAGCGGAGATCGGGCCCCTCTGCAGCATGAAGACGTACGTCGCGACACCCGCTTCCCGCGAGCGAGAATGGCTCGTGGTCGACGCCTCCGGGCATACGCTCGGGCGGCTGGCCACGCAGATCGCCGACACGCTTCGCGGCAAGCGCAAGCCGCAGTACACGCCGCACGTCGACGTGGGCGACTTCGTGATCGTCGTGAACGCCGAGCTGATCTCGGTGACCGGGCGCAAGCGCGAGCAGAAGCGCTATTACCGCCACTCGGGATATCCCGGCGGGCTGCGCAGCCGGACGCTCGCGGAGATGCTGGAGCGGCGTCCCGAGGAGGTCATCCGCAAGGCGGTGAAGGGCATGCTGCCGCGCAACAAGCTGGGGCGCGCCCAGCTGCGGAAGCTGAAGGTGTACGCCGGGCCCGATCATCCCCACGAGGCCCAGAAGCCAGAGCCGATGGAGGTGAGCGCGTGAGCGCCGAGGAGCGCGAGGACACGCCGGGCGAAGAGTCCGAGACGGAGGGCAGCCCCGAGCAGGCCGGTGCCGACGAGCCGCAGGCCGAGACGGACGAGGCCGCAGCCACGGAGCAGCCGGCAGCCGAAGAGCAGCCCGCGGCCGAAGAGCAGCCCGCGGCCGAAGAGCAGCCCGCGGCCGACGCCGAGGAGCCTGAGCCCGCGGCCGAGGAGCCGCCGCCCGCGGCCGAGGAGCCTGAGCCGGCGGCCGAGGAGCAGGCCGCGGACGAGCCCGCTGCCGACCCCGAGGAGCCCGCCGCCGACGGCGGCGAGCCGGCTGCCGACGGCGACGCCGAGCGGCCCCGCGCGGGCCGTCGCGGCAAGGGCGACGAAGCGGGCACCGCTGACGAGGTCATCCCCGGGGCGCATCTGGAGCCCGACCTGGTCCTCGAGGAGGCCCAGCGCACCGAGAGCGAGTACGGCGAGTTCGCCGATGTGGAGGCGACCACCGCCGACGAGCCCCAGCCCGGCGAGGACGGCGCCCCGGCCGGGGCGTCCGCCGAGCCCGTGGCCCACACGCCGCTCGACCTCGCGGCCGACGCCCGCTACCCGGCCACCGGCAAGCGCAAGAGGGCCGTGGCTCGCGTGGTGCTGAAGCCGGGCGAGGGCACCTACACGATCAACCGCCGGCACCTGGACGAATACTTCCCCCGGGTGAGGCTCCAGCGCATGGCGCGCCAGCCGCTCGAGGCGGCGGGGTACCAGAACCGCATGGACGTCGTGGTGCGCGTCCACGGTGGAGGCGTGGCCGCCCAGGCCACCGCGGTCCGCCACGGCATAGCGCGGGCGCTCGTGGAGGCCGATCCCGCTCTGCGCGGCGAGTTGAAGCGACGCGGCTACCTCACTCGCGACCCGCGGGTGAAGGAACGCAAGAAGGCCGGGCTGAAGAAGGCCCGCAAGCGGCCGCAGTTCTCCAAGCGCTAGACCAGAGGTGGGGCTGTTCGGAACCGACGGCGTCCGCGGCGTCGCGGGCGACTTCCTGACGGCCGAGCTGGCCAGCAAGCTCGGAGCCGCGGCCGCGTCGATTTCTCCCGCCGAGGCCCCCCAGGTGCTGATCGTGCGCGACACTCGCGAGTCGGGGGAGATGCTCGAGGCCGCCCTCGCTGCCGGCGTGGCGGCGGCGGGCGGACACGCGCTGCTCGGTGGCGTGCTGCCTACGCCCGGGGCGGCGCTGCTGACGCGGCGCTACGCGTTCGATCTCGCCGCGGTGGTGTCGGCGTCACACAACTCCTACGAGGACAACGGCATCAAGTTCTTCGGGGCCGAGGGAATGAAGCTCGACGACCCCCAGGAGGCGGAGATCGAGCGCCTGGTGGGCGAGAGCCCGTCCGGCGGGAGGGCCATCGGCCGCGTGCGAGAGCTGCACGGCATGGCCGGGGACTACGTCCGGGAGCTGGAGCTGCGCTTCGCCGACCTCGACCTGTCCGGGCAGCGCATCCTCCTGGACTGCGCGAACGGCGCCACGCACCTGGTGGCGCCCGAGATATTCCGCCGGCTGGGGGCGAAGCTCGACCTGGTCGGGGCGGAGCCCGACGGCCGCAACATCAACCATGAGTGCGGCTCGACGCACGTGGGGGCCCTGGCCGGGTCCGTGGCCGAGGGCGCCTACGACGCCGGCTTCGCCTTCGACGGTGACGGCGATCGCGTGCTGGCCGTCGATCGCGTCGGCCAGGTGGTGGACGGCGACGAGCTGATGGCCCTGGCCGCCCTGCACCTGCGGGGTGCCGGTCGGCTGCCCGGCGACGGCGTGGCCGTGACCGTGATGACCAACTACGGCTTCCACACCGCGATGAGGCTCGCCGGGGTGGAGGTGGCCACGACCCCGGTGGGCGACCGCCACGTGCTGGCGGAGCTCGTGCGACGGGGCTGGGCGTTCGGGGGAGAGCAGTCGGGCCACATCATCGACACGGGCTTCGTTCCAGCCGGCGACGGCACGGCCGCGGCGCTGCTGACGCTGGAGGCCCTCGACGGCGGCGACCTGGCGGGGCGTGGGGCGATGGAGAAGCTCCCGCAGCGCCTGGTCAACGTCCGCGTAACCGACCGCGATGCGGTGGAAGGGGACGCCGAGATCCGGGAGGCGATCGAGCGCGAGCAGGCTGGGCTCGAGGGCCGCGGGAGGGTGCTCGTTCGGCCCTCGGGCACCGAGCCGCTGGTGCGGGTCATGGTCGAGGCGCCGACCGAGGAGGAATGCGGACTGGTCATGGACCGGCTGGTCTCGCTGGTCGAAGGTCGCCTCGGCGCCTAGACCTTCGCCGCAGGCCCTCTCCCGGAGGTGGCCGGCGCGCCGAAGGTGCACTACTCTCGGGGTTCTCGTGTGCGGCATCATTGGCTATGTCGGTCCGCGCGAGTGCCGAGAGCTGCTGCTCGAGGGCTTGCAGCGATTGGAGTACCGCGGGTACGACTCCGCGGGTCTCTCACTCGTGGTCAACGGCCACATCGACTCGGTCCACGCGGTGGGCAACCTCCAGCAGCTGAAGAACGCCGTGGCCACCGCCAACGGCCGCCTGCACGGATCCACCGGCATCGGGCACACGCGCTGGGCCACGCACGGGCGGGTGACCGAGGCCAACGCGCACCCGCACTGGGACACCTCGGAGCGCATGCACATCGTGCTCAACGGAATCATCGAGAACTGGACCGAGCTGCGCGACCTCCTGCAGGCCGACGGGGCCCGGTTCACTTCCGAGACCGATGCCGAGGTGGTGGCCCACCTCGTGGCGCACCACTTCGACGGTGACCTGACCGAGGCGGTGCAGAAGGCGTACGCGGAACTCCGCGGCCACTACTCGTTCGTGGCCATGTCCGCCGACCAGTCCGGTGTGCTGGTGGGCGCCCGCAAGGAATGTCCGCTCGTGGTAGGCGTCGGAGATGGCGAGGGCTTCATCGCATCCGCTATCCCGGCGTTCCTGGCCCAGACCCGCCGCGTTCAGCTCGTGGAGGACGGCGAGATCGTGGTCGTGACCCCGGGGGGCACGCGCTTCATCGACCCGACCGGGGCCGAGGTGGAGCGGGAGGTGTCCGAGGTCGACTGGGACCAGGCCGAGGCCGAGAAGAGCGGCTACGAGACCTTCATGCTCAAGGAGATCCACGAGCAGGCCGACGCCGTGGCCGAGACGGTGGCCGACCGGCTGGTCGGCGACGAGGCGGATCTCGGCGACATCGGCATGAGCGACGACGAGCTGCGCCACATCCGGCGGATCGTGATCGTGGCGTGCGGCACCTCCTACCACGCGGGGCTGGTGGGCCGCTACGCCATGGAGGCCTGGGCGCGGGTGCCCGTGGAGATCGACATCGCCTCCGAGTTCCGCTACCGCAACCCGGTCCTGGGCGAGGGTGACCTGGTGATCGGCATCTCCCAGTCCGGCGAGACCGCGGACACGCTCGCCGCGATGAGGTTGGCGCGCGAGCGGGGCGCGACGGTGCTGGCCGTGACCAATATCATGGGCAGCCAGGCCACCCGCGACGCCGACGGCGTCGTGTTCACCCGGGCCGGGCTCGAGATCGGCGTGGCCGCGACCAAGACGTTCGTGGCTCAGGTGGCGGTCATGTACCTAATCGCCCTCAAGCTCGCCCAGGTCCGCGACACCCTCGAGGACGACGTGCGCAGGCGGCTCGGCAACGAGCTGAGGGAGATGCCCTCGGCCATCAACACGCTTCTGGAGCAGGTGGACGAGCCGGTCCGCAAGATCGCCGAGCACTGGCGCGACGCGGGCTTCTTCCTCTACCTGGGCCGCCACGTGGGCCTGCCCGTATGCCTGGAGGGCGCGCTCAAGCTGAAGGAGATCTCCTACGTGCCCACCGACGCCTACGCCGCCGGTGAGATGAAGCATGGGCCGATCGCGCTGCTCGACGAGGCCACACCGGTGGTCTGCGTGGCCACCGCCTCTCCTGTCCTGGAGAAGATGCTGTCCAACATGGCGGAGGTCCGGGCCCGCGGGGCGCATGTGGTGGCCGTGGCCACCGCCGGGGACGGGCGCGTGGCGGGGTACGCGGAGGAGGTCGTGGAGGTGCCGCGCACCGACTGGCTGCTCCAGCCGCTGCTCGCGGTCATCCCGCTCCAGCTGCTGGCCTACCACATCGCGCGTGCGCGCGGCCTGAACGTGGACCAGCCGCGCAACCTCGCCAAGACCGTCACCGTCGAGTGACCGGAGTCGGGCTCGATCTCCTCGAGATCGACCGACTCGAGCGCGCGCTGGAGCGCCGCCCACTCCTGGCCGAGCGCCTCTTCACCGCCGCCGAGCGCGACTACGCCGCGGGCAAGGCGCGCCCCGCCATGCACCTGGCGGCCCGCTTCTGCGCCAAGGAGGCGGTGGCCAAGGCGCTCGGCCTTCGCAGCTGGAGCTTCGCCGAGGTCGAGGTGGTGGCCGGCCGGGGCGGTCCCCCCACCGTCAGGCTCAGCGGCAGGGCGGCCCGGCGCGCCGCCGAGCTGGGCGCCGAACCGGCCGTGTCGCTGACGCACACGGGGTCGGTGGCCGGGGCGGTCGCCCTCCTCAAGGGCCTGTAGGCCGCAGTGGGCTCGCTGCCCGACTGGCTGGACCCCCTCTACGAGGCAGAGGAGATGCGCGCGGCGGACACCTACGCGATCGAGCAGGCGGGCGTCGCTTCAGTGGACCTGATGGAGCGCGCCGCGATCGGGCTGGCCCGGGTCGTCGCCGGCCATGGCGGCGCCGGTCCGGTGCGGGTGGTGGTCGGCAAGGGCAACAACGGCGGAGATGGTCTGGCGGCGGCCCGCCTGCTGCGCGAGGACGGGCACCGGGTCGACGTGCTCGCCGCCGCTTCCCTAGACGATCTGGGGCCCGACGCCGCCGCCAACCGTGACCGGCTCCCGGGCGCGCCGCCGCGGACGTTCTCGGCCGGCGCGCTCGACGGGTCGGGTGTGGTGGTGGACTGCCTGCTGGGCACCGGCTTCGCCGGTTCGCCCCGTGGCGAGGTGGCCGAAGCAATCGAGGCGATCTGCGGCCAACCGGCCCCGGTGGTCGCCTGCGACGTGCCCTCCGGCGTCGACGCCTCCACCGGGCGCGTAGGCGGGCTCGCGGTCACGGCCGTCGCCACCGCGACCTTCCACGCGCCGAAGGTCGGCCTGTACGTCGAGCCGGGCAAGTCGTGCGCCGGCGCGGTGGAGATCGTGGAGATCGGCATCCCGCGCGGCGCTCCGGCGCCCGCCCGCGCCGGCCTCATCTCCGAGCGGGTGCTGGACCTCTACCCCCGGCGTGGTCGCAGCGGCTCGAAGTTCGACTCCGGCGTGGTGGTGGTGGCTGGCGGCTCATCCGGGCTGACGGGCGCTCCGGTCCTGGCCGCACGCGCCGCTGCACGCGCCGGAGCGGGCTACGTACAGGTGGCGGTGCCCGCGTCGGTCGAGCGGGTCGTGGAGTTGCGGCTGCTGGAGCAGATGACGCACGGCTTGCCCGAAGACGCCGGTGGACACACCGAGCAGGGTGTCCCGGTACTGGCGGAGATGGCCGAGCGCGCCGGCGCGGTGGTCCTCGGCCCCGGCCTGGGCCGGTCCCAACGAGCCCAGGAGTTCGGCCGCCGCGCGGCCGCCGCCATCCCTGGTCCGCTGCTCTTGGATGCGGACGGGCTGAACGCGCACGCCGGCCGGCTGGACATGCTCGCCGCTCGCGACGGCCCGACCGTGCTGACTCCGCACGAGGCCGAGCTGGCCCGCCTGCTCGGCACCGAGCCCGCCGAGGTGGCCGCGGACCGGCGGGCCAGCGCTGCACGGGCGGCGAAGGAGAGCGGTGCGATCGTCGTGCTCAAGGGCGACGACACGATCGTGGCCGCCCCGGGCGGTCCGCTGGCCGTCAACCCGGGCGGCAGCGCCGCCCTGGCCACCGCGGGCACCGGCGACGTGCTCTCCGGCCTGGTCGGCTGCCTGCTGGCCAAAGGGCTCGACCCCTTCACGGCGGCCTGCCTCGGCGTTTCGGCCCACGGTCTGGCCGGCTGCGCCGCCGCCGCCCGCGTGGGCGCGGACCACACCGTGGCCGGAGACGTGATCGAGGCGCTGCCCCATGGGCTGACGCTCCGATGAGCACGGCGCGCGTGTACTAAGGTCGGCGCCCATGGCCGCCCTGGTCCGGGACATCATGGACGCCTCGCCTGCCACCGTGAGCCCCGAGGCCGAGGTGCAGGAGGTGGTGCGTACGCTGCGCGAGCACCAGCTGCCGGGCGTGCCCGTCGTCGACGCCTCCGGCGCGTGCGTGGGCATCGTGACCGAGGCGGACCTCGTCCTCCCCGACGACGAGGGCGACCTGCACATCCCTCACTACGTGAACCTCTTCGGGGGCACCGTGTTCCTCGAGCCGCTCGGCCGGTTCGAGAAGCGGCTCCGCAAGGCCTTCGCCTCCAAGGCGTCGGACATGATGACCGCGGACGTCGACGCCGTCGCGCCCGGCGACTCGGTCCAGGACGCCGCGCGCCTCATCCACGACTCGGGCCACAATCGGCTCCCGGTGGTGGAGGACGGACGGCTTGTGGGGGTGGTCACACGCGTGGACGTGCTGGGCGCCCTCGCGCGGTGACGGCGCCCGAGCGCGCGCTCGCCGTCATCGACTCCGGCGCCATCGAGCGCAACTGCCTCCGGCTCCGGCAGCTGCTGGGCCCGGATACGACGCTCTGCGCGGTGGTCAAGGCAGACGGCTACGGGCACGGCGCCGCGACCGCGGCGCGGGCCGCCCTGACCGGTGGGGCGGGCTGGCTGGCCGTGGCCACCGCAGCCGAGGCCGGCGAGCTGCGCCGAGCCGGGGTGGAGGAGCGAATCCTGGTCATGGGCGCGCTGACCGAGCCCGAGCTGCGGGACGCCGTGGCCGCCGGCGCCGACGTCGTCGCGTGGAGCCCCGAGCTCGTGGCCGCGGCGAGGAGTCTCGGCGGCGCCCGCCTGCACGTCAAGCTCGATACGGGGATGGGCCGCCTCGGCACCAAGGACACCGAGCTGGCGCGCTCACTGCTGTCGCCCGAGGTCGTGGGGGTGATGACCCACTTCGCGACGGCCGATGAGCTGGGGGACGACCACTTCCCCGCCCAGCTGGAGCGGTTCTCCGAGTTCGTGGCCCAGGTACGGGCCGACCGCCCCGACCTGATCGCCCACGCCGCCAACAGCGCGGCCACGTTTCGCGAGCCCGCCGCCCACTTCGACATGGTCCGGTGCGGCGTGGCCGTGTACGGCCTGGATCCGATGCAGGCCGACCCGCTGGCGCGCGACCTGGAGCCCGCGCTGTCACTGGAGTCGTGGGTGGCGGCCCTCCGCCGGTTCGAACCGGGCGACAGCGCGGGCTATGGCCGTCGATGGCGCGCGGCCGGCCGGACCTGGGTGGCCACCGTCCCGATCGGCTACGGCGATGGGTGGCGGCGGGGGCTGTCGGGAGACTGCGACGTGCTGATCCGCGGGCGCCGCCGCCCGATCGTGGGCACGGTCAGCATGGACAACGTCACCGTGGACGCCGGCTCCGACCCCGACCTGGAGGTGGGCGACACGGTCACCCTCATCGGCGCGCAGGGCCCCGAGCGCATACTGGCCGAGGAGGTGGCCCGCCGCCTGGGCACCATCAACTACGAGATCACCTGCGGCCTCTCACCGCGGGTGCGCCGCGTAACGGTTCCGTGACCGGATCGCCGCTGGACGCCCTGGCCGGCACCGACGCCTGGGTCGTGGGCGGCGCGATACGCGACGATCTGCTCGGCCGCTTGGTCGGCGACGTGGATGTGGTCGTAGCCGGCGATCCCGAAGAGGCGGCACGTGCGGTGGGGAGCGCCGTCCGGGGCCCCGTGTTCCAGCTGTCAGAGGCGTTCGGGGCGTGGCGGGCGATCGACCGGACCGAAGGCTGCACGTACGACATCTCGGTTCTTAAGGGCGGTGGCATCGAGCAGGACCTGGCGCGCCGCGACTTCACGGTCAACGCGATGGCCCGGCCCGTGAACGGCGACGCCGTCATCGATCCCCATGGCGGTCGCGCAGACCTGGAGGCGGGTGTCCTGCGCGTGCTCTCGGAGGCGGCCTATGCCGACGATCCCCTTCGGCCGCTTCGTCTTGCCCGGTTCGCCGCCGAGCTCGGGTTCGCTCCCGACCCCGAGACCGAACGGCTGACCGTCGCCGCAGCGCCGCGGGTGGCCGAGGCGGCGCCGGAGAGGGTCTTCGCCGAGCTTCGCCGGCTCCTCGTGGCGCCCGGCACGCTGGATGCGATCCGCCTGGCCGACCGGCTCGGCCTGCTGGACGCCGTGCTGCCCGAGGTGTCCGCACTCCATGACGTGGAGCAGAGCCCGTACCACCACCTCGACGTCTACGGCCACACCCTGGAGGTGCTGGAGCGGCAGATCGAGCTGGAGTCCCGCCTGGATGAGGTCTTCGGCGAACTGGCGGCTCGGCTGAGCGGCGTGCTGGGCGAGCCTCTGGGCGACGACCTCACCCACGGCCAGGCCCTGCGTTTGGGCGCGCTCTTGCACGACGTCGGCAAGCCCGCCACCCGCGGCGTGCGCCCCGACGGCCGCGTGACGTTCATCGGCCACGACAGCGAGGGACAGCGCATGGTGGCGGCGCTCTGCCGGCGGCTGCGCACGAGCGAGCGCCTGAGCCGGTTTCTCCAGGGCCTGACCCGCATGCATCTGGTACTCGGCTTCCTGGTGCACGAACGACCGCTGTCGCGCCGTGACGTCTACCGCTATCTGAAGGGCACGAGCCCGGTGGAGGTGGAGGTCACGCTGCTGTCGTGCGCCGACCGGCTCGCCACCCGGGGGCGCAACGCCGAGCGGGCGATCGCCGCTCACCTGGAGCTGGCATGCGAGCTGATGGGGGCCGCGCTGGACTGGCGCGAGCGGGGCGCGGTCGCCTCGCCGGTACGCGGCGACGACCTGGCGCGGGAGCTGGGGATCCAGCCCGGGCCGGAGCTGGGGCGAATATTGGAGCGCCTGGAGGAGGCCGCGTTCACCGGTGAGGCTCCCGGCCGGGAGGAAGCGGTCCGTCTCGCCCGGTCCTTGCGCGAGAATCCCGACCCGTGATCGTCGACTGCGCTCTTTACGAGGACGGCCGGCGGCGCGAGGGTTCGCTCGAACTGGATGAGGCCTACCGCGCCTGCCGCAACGACACGTCCTTTGCCTGGATCGGCCTCTACGAGCCGAGCGCGAACGAGTTCGACTCGATCGCAAAAGAGTTCGACCTCCATCCGCTGGCCGTGGAGGACGCCATCAACGCCCACCAGCGCCCGAAGCTCGAGGTCTACGGCGACATGATCTTCCTCGTGTTGAAGACCGCGCGCTACGTCGATCCGAAGGAGGTGGTGAACCTCGGGGAGATCCTCGTCTTCGGCGGCCACGACTACGTGATCACGGTGCGCCACGGGGAAGCGACCGATCTGCACGGCGTGCGGGAGAGGCTGGAGGAGGACCGCGAGGCGCTGTCCAGGGGTCCCGGTGCCGTGGTGCACGCGATCGTCGATCGCGTCGTCGACGACTATCTCCCCGCCATCGCCGGTCTGGAGCAGGACATAGACGAGGTTGAGCAGGAGGTCTTTTCCGAGGCTCGGCCCGACCGGGCCGAGCGCATCTACAAGCTCAAGCGGGAGGTGTTGGAGTTCAACCGCGCCACCGGCCCCCTGGTCGAGCCGGTCGACCGCTTGGCGCGGGGAAGGTACGACGTGATCCCTCCGGACATCCGGACCTATTTCCGCGACGTCAACGACCACCTCCTGCGGGTGCACGAGCAGCTGGAGAGCTTTCGCGACCTGCTGACCAGCATCCTGGAGGCCAACCTGGCCCAGGTCACCGTGCGGCAGAACGAGGACGTCCGCAAGATCTCCGCCGTGGTGGCCCTCGTAGCCGTGCCCACGATGATCGCCGGGATCTACGGGATGAACTTCGACAACATGCCCGAGTTGCGATGGCAGTACGGGTATCCGCTGGTGATCGGCGCGATGCTGGCCATCTGCACTGCCCTGTACCGGTACTTCCGCCGCGTGGGCTGGCTCTAGGCGAGCATCAGCGCTGCGCTTCTCGAATCAGCTCGCTGAGCGATTGGCGCTGGCGGCCGTCGGGATCGAAGTTGGCAGGCGCGAGCCAGTCCTCGAAGCAGCGCCGGATCGCGGGCCACTCATTGTCGGTGATCGCGTACCAGGCGGTGTCGCGGTTTCGACCCTTGATGATCATGTGCTGGCGAAAGACACCCTCGAAGCTGAACCCCAGCCGCTCGGCGGCGCGCCGTGAGCCGGCGTTGAGCGCGTTGCACTTCCACTCCAGGCGGCGGTAGCGGAGGTCGTCGAAAGCATGGCGGGCGAGCAGGTAGATCGCCTCGGTCGCAGCGGTTGTCCGCCGCAGCGGCGTCCCGAACCAGATATGGCCGATCTCGATGACGCCGAAGTCGGGCGTGATGCGCAGGTACGACGCGATGCCGGCCGGGCGCTCGTCAGGTAGCGCCACGAGCGTGAAGTAGAGAGGGTCGTCCGAACGTCTGGCCCACGTGAGCATGCTCTGCAAGTGGTTCGCGCTCTCATAGGGCCCGTCGGGGAGGTAGGTCCAGGTCGTCGGATCACCGTCTGGTGGATGGGAGACCGCGAACAGCGGCCCGGCATCGGCCTCGGGCTCCACTGGGCGGAGTAACACATGAGAGCCTCTCAGCGGCATGCGCGCCGGCCGTCGGGCTGGCGTCCAGTCGAGCTCGTCTCCGAGCGGTAGGTCGGCGGGCATGGTCTCAGTCAAGCAAGAGCATTCGCCGAAGCGCGCGGCTCGTGCGGATAGTCTGCCGCCCGTGACCGAGGACTGCATCTTCTGCCGCATCGTGGCCGGTGAGCTCCCGTCGGAGACCGTCCAGGAGGACGAGCACACCATCGCCTTCATGGACCTCAACCCGTGGACCCGGGGCCACGCGCTCGTGATTCCCCGCCGGCACTCGCGCAACCTGTACGAGGTGGCCGACGAGGACCTGGGCCACGCGGCGGCCGCGGCCCGGCGCCTGGCCGAGACGATGCGCGACCGGCTGGCCTGCGACGGCGTGAACCTCCTCAACTGCTGCGAGGCCGCGGCCTGGCAGACAGTGTTCCACTTCCACGTCCACGTCATCCCGCGCTACACCGACGATCCGCTGCACCTGCCGGTGCACCCGCGCCGGGCCGAGCCCGGGGAGCTGGCCACGGTGGCCGCCGAGATCCGTGGCTGAGCGCGTGCGCTTGGAGCAGGACGGCCCGGTGGCGGTCCTGGTCATCGACGACCCGCCACTCAACCTGTTCGGGCGCGAGCTGTGCACCGACCTGGCCGCCGCGATGGATCGCGTGCCGGATGAGGCACGGGCCCTTCTGATCCGAGCGAGGGCCAGGTGTTCACGGGCGGGGCCGACGTGCACGTCTTCCAAGGGCTGACCCCCGAGGAGGCCGCCGGGTTCACGCGGGAGCTCCTCTCGATCACCCACCGGCTGGAGGACCTGCCCATCCCGACCATCGCGAGCGTGCACGGGCTTTGCCTCACCGCCGGCTTCGAGCTCTCGCTTGCGTGCGACCTGATCGTGGCCGCGGAGTCCGCCCAGTTCGGGCTCGTGGAGGTCGTGGTGGGCCTGACACCGCTGATGGGCGGTACCCAGCGCGTTGCGGAGCGGGCCGGTCCCGCCCGGGCGCGGGCGCTGGTGATGACCGGCGGGCTCTACGACGCGGCCACGCTGGAGCGCTGGAACGTGGTCAACCGCGTGGTGGGTGACGCCGAGATGGGGGCCAAGTCCGATGCGGCTGGCGCAGGGCCTGGCGGCCGGCCCCACGCGGGCCAACGGTGCCACCAAGAGGATCGTCCGCGCCTTCCTGGAGCACGGCGTCCGCGGCGCGGACGAGCGCACCCCCGAGATCGCTTCGCCGCTGTTCGCCACCGCGGATCTGCAGGGTGCGGTGAAGTCCTTCCTCGAGCAGGGGCCGGGCAAGGCCACGTTCGAGGGCCGTTAGACCCGCCAGGATTGGTAGCGTTCTCGCGGTTGGGCCGGCACACAGCCGGCGTAGGAGCAATTTGCAGGTGCCAGGTTCGGATTCGCGAGCAGCGCAGGACGGACGCCGGCACACGCAGGAAGGGGCAGTAAGTGCCTACCGGAACCGTCAAGTGGTTCAACGACGAGAAGGGCTACGGCTTCATCACTCCCGATGATGGAGACCGTGACCTGTTCGTGCACTACTCGGGCATCGACGGCGGGGGTTTTAAGTCCCTGGCCGAGAACTCGAAGGTCGAGTACGAGGAAGAGAGCGGCGACAAGGGTCCCAAGGCGGTGAACGTCCGCCTCATCTGAGGCCGCCGGACCGTCTTAGTGGTCGCTCCTCCAAGTTCGCACCCGTTTACCGACTGCAAGTCGTCGCCTGGCGGCATCCGCGCTCGCCGCAATAGCGCTGCTACTACGGCTTCGCGCGTGTGTCACCACCCTCGACTTTCGCTCGGCAAATGCTCACGAACTTGTCGGAGAGGCCACTAGTGCCCAAGGAAGAGAAGATCGAGATGGAGGGCGAGATCCTCGAGGCCCTCCCCAACACGATGTTCAAGGTCAAGCTGGATAACGGGCACGACGTACTCGGTCACATCTCGGGCAAGATGCGGAGGCACTACATCCGCATCCTGCCCGGTGACCGGGTCAAGATCGAGCTGTCGCCGTACGACCTCGACCGTGGACGAATCACCTATCGCTACAAGTAGCGCCCGCAACTACGGACCGGCGAAGGGGTTTGGCTACTCGATCGCGAGACGCCTACCCCTCCTCCTGCCTGTCCTCCTGGCCGGCCTCGCCCTGGCCCCGCCCGCCTCCGCGCGCGTGGTCGAGCTGGGCGCCGGCTCGAGTCAGGCGGCGGTCTCGGCGTGCCCGAACAGCCCCTGCCGCGCCGTGTACCAGGTGACCGGCTACCAGGGCCGGTCCGGCAACCTCAGGAACCCGTTCATCATCCGCCGGGACGGCTACCTGGTGGCCTTCACGGTCACACTTCCCGAGTTGGCCGAGAACCAGATCGAGTCGTTCAACACCCGCTTCGGGGGGCCCCCCGAGGTCAGGCTCGCGACGCTCCGGCGCGGTGACAAGCGCAAGACCCGCCTGAACCACCGCCTGCTCCGCCAGTCGGAGATCTTCGCGGTCGAGGACTACCTCGGCTCGAGCCCCACCTTCGTCTTCCAGCAGCCGCTGCGGGTCAAGAAGGGCAACATCGTCGCCCTCACCGTCCCCACGTGGCTGCCGGCCCTGGCCGCCGACCTCGGCGCCGGGAACTGGTGGCGTTCGTCGCGGCTGAAGGGAGAGTGCGGCACCGACGAGGAGCTGTCGCCCCCGTCCGCCCAGCAGGAGCTGCGCGACATCATCCGCTACGGCTGCACCTACAAGCGCGCCCGGCTGCTCTACACGGCCACCTACGTGCCCGACCCGCGGCCGACCGTCAGGGACGCGAGGGAATAGGGACACCGTCGCTCCGGCCCGGGCCAGCCCGGGCCCTCGCGCACGGCGCGGCCGCGCCAGGGTCTTTCCCGGACCCTGCGAGCGCGTCGGTGTACTAGCATCGTCGCGTGACCACGGAGGGGTGGATCTTCATGGTCGGCTTTCGGGTTTTCGACGTCGGCCTGCTCGTGGCGTGGCTGATCTGGTTCTTTCGCCTGCGCGACGACGATGACTCTTCGGGCGAGGACGGCGGAGGTGGGGAGGGGCCCGGCCCGCGCCCCGAAGACGGCGGCGGTCCCGGGGGAGACGGCATCCGGCTGCCGCTCGGCCGCTGGACGCCCGGCCGCGGGCGGGACCGCAGCCACACGACTCCCGGCACCCCGCAGCGGCGCCGTGGGTCCGAGTCGCCCGTTCCGCGCCCCGTTCCGTCCCGGGTGCGCACGCCGAGGTCGCCCCTGCCCGCGCACCATGGAGGCTGATAGGTTCCGGCCATGGGCGGCGTGATCGACTTTGGGCTCGACGACGAGTCCGTGGACGAGTTCCGACACGTGGTGTCGCCTCACGGAGAGATCGACGCGCTAACCGCCCCACGCCTGGGACGCCGCCTGCTGGACTTGGCCGAGGAGGGCAAGCGGCTGCTGGTGGTGGACCTGTCGGAGGTCACGTTCATGGACTCCACCGGCATCAGCGTGATCCTCAACGCACTGCGGCATCTGGGTACAAAGCAGGGCACCCTCGCGCTCGTCTGTCCGACGGAGCGCATCCTGCGGCCCTTCCAGATCACCGGCCTGGTCAGCCGCCTCAACATCTTCTCCACCCGGGCCGAGGCGATCGGCGGGCTCGTGCCCCCGGGTGCCGCCGCGGTGCGGCCCTAGTGGCCCACGACTAGCCGCACGCGCCCGGATTCTCGTTGCAGAACTCCTCGAAGCGCTCGGCGGGAGTGTCTACTGGTGGAGGCGTGTCGTTGGCCGGGCTGTCGGGCGTCGTCTCCGTGACCGGTGGCGGGGGCGCCACCGGCTCGGTCGTCACCGACGTGTCACCGGGCGGGCTCGTAGCTGTCTGCTCCGGCTCCGGCGTGCTGTCCTGCGGCACGGTCAGGTCGGGCAGCGGCGGCGGCTCGGGCTCGTCATCCCCGCCGCACCCCCCGGCCGGCACGGCCGCGAGCAACACGACGACGAGGGTCAGAGCCCGGCGCAGCACGCGACGGCGGCTAGCGCTCGACCGCGGGCAGCCGGCGTCCGCAGTGGGGGCAGTCGTTCAGGTCCCTCTGGACGAGCTGCTCGAGCGAGCACCCGCACAGGCGCAGGTTCTCGACCGCATAGGGGAGGTCGCTGGGTGAGGGGGCCAGCGGCAGCACCGCTCCCACCACGCGCAGCTCCTCGCCCGACTCGGCGTCCACGTAGCTCATGCCCGGCTCCACCTCGCGGATGACCTCGCGATCGGAGCGGGCGCGCAGCCGATACCTCTGGCGGGCGGACATCGGCGCGGAACAATAGCGAGCACCATTTGCGGATCCTGATCTTTCACGGCTACCTGCTGCGCGGCACCGGTAGCAACATCTACAACGCCAGCCTGGCCCAGGCGTTCGACCGCCTGGGGCATGAGGTCCACCTGGTCTGCCAGGAGCGCGACGCGGACGAGCTCGCGCTGGGTGACCGGGTCACCGTGCATGTTCCGGACATCGGCGGCGTGCTGCCGGTGTACGTGGCTGACCGCTACGAGGGGTTCGAGGCGGTGTCGTTCGCCGAGCTCGACGACGCCCGCCTGGCCCGCTACATCGAGGCCAACGTGGCCGCGGTCCGCGACGTGGCCGAGCGGTCGGGCGCGGAGGTGGCGCTGGCCAATCACCTGGTCATGGGGCCGGTCATCCTGGCTCGCGCGCTGGGGGGGCGGGTGCCGTTCGCGGTCAAGGTCCACGGCAGCGCGCTGGAGTACACCGTGCGGCCCAACCCGGAGCGCTTTCTCCCCTATGCGCTGGAGGGAGTACGCGCGGCGTCCGGCGTCCTCGTGGGCTCCAACCACACCGCCGAGAGCCTCTGGGAGGTGCTGGCCGAGGAGCCCCGCCTGCGCGACCGGACACGGCTCGGGCCGCCCGGGGTGGACGTGCACGCCTTCACGCCCCGCGGTCCGGCCGAGGCCGCCGCCGGCCTGCGCCGGCTGGCCCAGCGCCTGGAGGGGGCCGAGGTGGCCGGCTGGGGCGGCGAATCCGGTGCGGCGGCCCAGCTCGAGAGTCTCGACCCGGCGCACGACCGGATCGTGTCCTACGTGGGCAAGCTGATCGTGTCCAAGGGGGTCGACCTTCTGTTGGCGGCCTGGCCGCTGGTGGTCGCGCGCGTGCCGGATGCCCGGCTCGTGATTGTGGGCTTCGGCACCCTGCGCGAGGCGCTGGGCCGCTTCGTCGAGGCCCTGGCCCGCGCCGACTTGCCCGCGCTGAGGGAGTTCGCCGTTCGCGGCCGGGAGCTCGAGGGCGGCCCGGCGGGAGAGCTGCCGATCCTCTCGGCGTTCCTGGACGACGTCGGCGACGAGTGGATCGCGTCCGCCCCCCGCGCGGCGGCACGGGTGCATTTCACCGGGCGGCTGGAGCACGAGGACCTGCCCGATCTGCTTCCCGCGTGTGAGGCGCAGGTGATGTCCAGCACCTTCCCGGAGGCATTCGGGATGGTCGCCGCCGAGGCGGCCGCGTGCGGGGTCCTCCCGCTGTCGGCCGGTCACTCCGGCATGGCCGAGGTCACTGCGATGCTGGCGCCGGTCCTGGAGCCGGAGCTGCGCCCCCTGCTCTCCTTCCAGGTCGCCCCGGGGGCGGTGGAGCAGATCGCCGGAAAGCTCGTGGCCTGGCTCTCGCTGGACCCCGCCGAGCGGGATCGCGCCAGGTCTCGGCTGGCCGCCGAGGCGGCCCGCCACTTCGCCTGGGAAAGCGTGGCCGAGGGCGTGATCACCGCGGCCCAGGGACGCCTCGACGAGCTACGGTCTCCGGCCCCGCCAGCGGGTAGTCTTCCCGATCCGTGAGCGCCGTCCGCAACACGCTCAGGCCCTGTTTGGGGGCCGTCCTGATCGTGGTCGCGGCGCTAGCGCTCACCGCGTGCGGCCGGGACGAGCCCGACCTCTCGAACGGCAAGGCCCAGTTCGTCCAGAAGTGTGGATCGTGCCACGTGCTGAGCCGCGCGGGCACCGCAGGGGTCACCGGCCCGTCGCTGGATGCCTCGTTCCGCGCGGCGCTTCAGGACGGCCTGGACCGCGACACCGTGGAGGGCGTGGTCAAACGCCAGATCGCCAACGTACGGAGGAACAGCGCGATGCCCGCGGACCTCGTGACGGGCGATAACGCCCGCGACGTGGCCGCCTACGTGGCCCTTGCGTCCGGCAAGACCGGGGAGGACGGCGGGGCGCTCGCCCAGGCCGGCCTCGCCGGGGCCACGAGCGGCGAGCAGATCTACACCGCGGCCGGGTGCGCCGGCTGCCACACGCTCGCCAAGGCGGGCTCCAAGGCGAACATCGGCCCGAGCCTCGACGACCTGGCCGCGGCGGCCGGCGACCGCGAGAAGGGCAAGAGCGCCGAGAAGTACGTCCGTGAGGCGATCGTCGAGCCTGGCGCGTTCACGGTCGAGGGCTTCGGGGCCGGCGTGATGCCCGCCTACGAGGGCCGGCTGACCGACAAGCAGCTCCAGGCCCTGATCGACTACCTGCTCGAGGAGTAGCCGGGAGCCTCGATCCGGGGCGTGGCGGCTCTAGAGCTGCGCGGCCAATGCCTGGAGCAGCTCGGGCGTTGAGGCCGCGGCCTGTCCCGGCGGGTCGCCCGGCAAGGTCGTCGCCGCTCCGCCGGCCTCCTCCACCAGCAATCGGCCCGCGGCCCAGTCCCACGGGCTGAGGCCGTGCTCGTAGAACGCGTCGGTCCGGCCCGCCGCCACCCAGGCCAGGTCCAGCGCGGCGGCGCCCGCGCGCCGGATGTCCCGGACCTGGGGCAGCAGCCGCGCCACCACCCCCGCCTGCGCCGCGCGGCGCTCGGCGTCGTAGCTGAACCCCGTGGCCACCAGGGCGGTGCGCAGCTCACGGCGGTCGCGCACCCCCATAGGGACGCCGTCGAGGTCTGCGCCCTGGCCCCGCGCGGCCCGGAAGGTCTCGTCGTGCAGCGGGTCGTGCACCACTCCGGCCGCCACGCCGTCCTGATCCTCCAGCGCCACGCTGACGCCCCAAAACGGGACTCCGTAGAGGAAGTTGACCGTCCCGTCCAGCGGGTCGACCACCCAACGCCGCCCGCTGGTGGCGGGGCTGCGCGACCCCTCCTCGGCCAGCAGCCCGTCGTCGGGGCGCTCGGCGGCCAGGACGTCCTCGATCGCTCGCTCGGCCTCGCGGTCGGCGTCGGAGACCAGGTCGGTGCGGCTGGACTTGGTGTCGACGCCCTCCGGCGGCCGGCCAAAGTAACCGAGCAGCACCCGGCCGGCGGCCCGCGCGGCCCGCTCGGCCAGCTCGAGGTCTTCGTTCAGAGGAGGGCCCTGAGCAGCAGCACCACGGCGACCACCACCGCCACCAAGACGGTGACCCAGACCAGGAAGCGAAACGCCTCCTGCTCGCTGCCCAGCGGGTTCAGCAAGACAGCGCGGCGACGCGCGTCACAGCAGGTAGAGCGTGCTGTACACGAAGATCCACATCACGTCGACGAAGTGCCAGTAGATCCCCGGCACCTCCACGCCACGGTGCTCCTTGGCGGTGAAGTGCCCCCGGAACGCGCGGACGGTGGCGAAGGTGAGCAGCGTGAGTCCCACGAACACGTGGGCCCCGTGCAGGCCCGTGAGGCCGTAGAAGATGGTGCCCTCGGCGTGGTCGCTCGGGGCGAACCCGAGGTGCACGTACTCGTTGATCTGGACGGTGAGGAACGTGAGGCCGAGCAGCGCGGTGGTGAGCAACCCCACTCTCAGAGCGCGCTTGTTCTCGTTGCGCGCGCCCTCCAGCGCCCAGTGCATGGTGAAGCTCGACGACAACAGGATGGCGGTGTTCACGCCGGCGATGGCGACGGGCAGGTCCACTCCGCTGACCGGGAACCAGCCCCCGTCGCCCACGACCCGGATGAAGAAGTAGGCGGTGAAGAACGCACCGAAGAGCATGATCTCCGAGATGATGAAGAGCAGCATCCCGAGGAACTGCGCCTCCACGCGCGACGACACGTTGGCCGTCGGCATGTGCCCATGGTCGTCGTGCGCGGTGTGGCCCGCCGCCACCGAGGCCGACTCCATCAGCTCTCACCCTCGCTGACCACGTGCTCCACGGGCCGGCCCGTGGACGCCTCGACGCGGCCGATCAGGTCCCCCCGCAGCCAGCCCGACCGGGTCTCCGGGAAGGTGGAGATCACGATGTCGTCGGGGGCGTAGAACTGGAGCGCGTTCTGGATCGCGGTGTACGGGTCGGGGTGCACCACCTGGCCGATGGCCGTGAAGCCGGCGTCCTCGAGCTGCTTCAGGGTGTGCGCGAGGCGCGCGGCGGCCTCGTCCTCGGCGCCGTTGCCGTCCCCCTCCGAGGTCGGACAGATCACGATGAACCGCCGCGGCTCCTCCTCGGCCTTCTTCCTCAGCGTGTCGAGCAGGTCTCGTCCGCCCACCGTCTGGTTGGCCACCACGAGCGTGCGCTTGACGTCGTCGCGCTCGGCGTCCAGGTCCACCACCACGTGCTCCACGGGACGGCGCGACGCTCGCTTAAGACGGTCGACGAGTCCCTCACGCAGCCAACCGGAGCGGGTCTCGGGGTGCGTGGAGACGATGATCTCCTCGTAGTCCTGCTCGCCCAGCGCGTCCATCACCGCGGCGTAGGGGTCCGGGTCCATGACCTCGCCGTGCGCCTCCAGGCCGGCTTCCCTGAGCAGCGCCAGGGTCATCTTGAGGCGGTTCTCCGCTGCCTGGCGGACCATCGACTCGTAGATCACGTAGCCGTGCTTGGGCTGGTTCTGGGGGCAGATCACGTGGATGTCCACCTCTTCGCCCCCGGCGCGTTTCTTGACGGCATCGATCAGCGGCCGCCCGGCCACCGTCTCGTTCGCCACTACCAGGATCCGCTTCATTGCACCGGGGGCGGCGCGCCGCCGCCCCCCGCCGGTGCGGGCACGGCCGCGGGCGCCTTCTCCTTGAAGACGGCGTGCACGGCGCCCGGCACCCCGTACTCGTAGGGGCCGCCCACCACCGTTGGGATCTCGTCGAAGTTGAACAGCGGCGGCGGCGAGGACACCTGCCACTCGATCGAGTTGGCGCGCCACGGGTTGGCGGCCGCCGCGGGACCGTGTCGCCACGAGGCGATCATGTTGTAGAGGAAGATCAGGAACGAGGCACCGAACAGGAACGCCGAGATCGAGATGACGGCGTTCCAGGCCGCGAACTGCTCCGCGTAGTCCGCGACGCGCCGGGGCATGCCGTCGATCCCCACGAAGTGCATCGGTCCGAACGTGAGGTTGAAGAAGACGAACGAGAGCCAGAAGTGCAGCTTGCCGAGAGTTTCGTCGTACATCCGCCCGGTCATCTTCGGGAACCAGTGGTAGATGCCGGCGAAGATGGTGAACACCGACCCGCCGAACAGCACGTAGTGAATGTGGGCGACGATGAAATACGTGTCCGACACATGGATGGTGAACGGAATGACGGCGAGCATGATGCCGCTGATCCCGCCCAGGGTGAACATCGTGATGAAGCCCAACGCGAACAGCATGGGCGTTCGTAGGTGGATCACCCCCCGCCAAAGCGTGGCCAGCCAGGAGAAGATCTTGATGCCCGTGGGCACCGCGATCAGCATCGTGGTGATCATCATCGGCACCCGCAGCCAGGAGAACATCCCAGAGACGAACATGTGGTGGGCCCAGACGGTGAATCCGAGGATCACGATGGCCACCAGCGAGAAGGCCATCATGCGGTAGCCGAACACCGGCTTGCGCGAATTGGTCGAGATGACCTCGCTGACGATCCCGAACCCGGGCAGCATCATGATGTAGACGGCCGGGTGCGAGTAGAACCAGAAGACGTGCTGATACATCAGCACGTCGCCGCCCTGGCCCGGGGTGAAGAAGTGGGTTCCGAGCGATCGGTCCAGCAGCACGAAGAACTGCGAGCCGGCGATGAACGGCGTCGCGATGACCACCAGGAGGGAGGTGGTGAAGTTGGCCCATACGAGCAGCGGCATGCGCCAGAAGGTCATGCCCGGCGCGCGCATGGTGATGATCGTGACGAGGAAGTTGAGCGCCGTGGCGATCGAGGATGCCCCGGCGAACTGCACGCCGACGGTGAAGAACTGCTGGCCCAGGGGCGTCTCGGTGGACAGCGGCGCGTAGGCCGTCCAGCCGGTGGCGAACGCCCCGCCCTCGGCGAAGAAGCTGGCCATCATCATCACGCCGGCCGCCGGAAGCATCCAGTACGACAGCGCATTCAGGCGCGGGAAGGCCATGTCCGGGGCGCCGATCATCAGCGGGATCACGTAGTTGGCGATGCCGGCGAAGACCGGGATGATGAACAGGAAGATCATCAGCGACGCGTGCACGCTGAAGAGCCCGTTGAACGTGTTCGGGTCCACGAACTGGGTGCCGGGCTGGGCCAGCTCGGCACGCATCACCATCGCCATCAGGCCACCGGCGATGAAGAAGAAGAAGGTGGTGACGATGTACTGGATCCCGATCACCTTGTGATCGGTGTTGACCCGAAAGTAATCCTTCCACGAGCGCGCCCCGTGGCCCGAGTGGTCCTCGGGTCGTGTGGGGCGCCCGGCGGCCCAGTAGAACCAGTAGTCGAAGCAGCCGATGCCGATCAGGGAGCCGAACGGTGCGGCCACCAGCCCGCCCACCGTGATGATCGCGTCCCACTGGAATAGCGGGTCCCAGCCGTAGGCCGCGCGCGCTCCGACGACGATCCCCATCCCCACCAGGAACATCAGCGCCGCGCCGATGAAGGCCCGGTACCAGCCGGGGGCGATGAATCTCTGAGTCAGGGTCACGGTCTGGTCGCTCCGAGCGCCCGGAGAAGGTACTCGACGGGGGGGCGGGGACAACGAGGTTGGCGCGACGTCACGACCCCTGGCCCTCCTGCGCCGCGGCGCGCTGGTCCGCGAGCCACGAGTCGAACTCGGACGGCTCGACCACACGCACCAGCTGACGCATCACCGAGTGCCCGATCCCGCACAGCTCGGCGCAGACCACCTGGTAGCGCCCGATCCGGTTGGGGGTCAGACGGATCTTCGTCGTCAGGCCCGGTACGGCGTCCGACTTGAGACGGAACTCCGGGACCCAGAAACTGTGGATCACGTCCTCGGTGTTGATGCGGAACTCGACGGGGCGGTCCTTGGGCAGCACGAGCGTGTCCGAGCGCACCTCCTCGCCCGGATAGCCGAAGCCCCAGGTGAACTGCCGCGCGGTCACGTTGACCTTCAGCTCGTTGGGCTGCTTGGCCTCCAGGTCGTCCAGCACGATCCACCCGTAGACGGCCAGCGCCGAGACGAGGATGAACGGGATGGTCACCCAGACGACCTCAAGCCGGGCGTTGCCGTGGATCGGCGCGCCGTCGCGCATGTCGCCGGGACGCGCGCGGAACTTGTAGACGCAGTACAAGACGACGGCCATCACGAGCACGAGGATCGGCACGGACGCGATCAGGAGCACGTCGTAGACGAGGTCGATGTCGTCCGCCCCGGTGGTGGCCGGCTCCGGGAACCAGTCGATCCAGAGGACGACGGCCACTCCGATGATCGACGCGATCGCGCCGAGCGCCAGCATCTTCACGATCGGGTGCTTCTCACCCTCGATCCTGGGATCCTGCTCGGGCGCGCCAGCAGGCGCGACGGGCCGGACCTCGCTCTCGCGCTCCCCTTCGCTCACCGGCCGCGAGTCTAATACACGCGTCCGGCCGCCTCGGCCAACCCGGCGCTCAGGCCGCGAGCTGGTCCGCGGTGCCGCGAAAGGCCGACGGAGGACGGCCGTGATGGCGCCTGAAGGCCTTGGCGAATTGCGCCGGTTGGCGGTAGCCCACCGCGCTCGCCACCCGTGCGACGGGCATGGATCCCGTGCGGAGGAGCAGCGCCGCCCGCTCCATCCGGACGCGCTGCAGCTCACGCCGGAAGCTCGTGCCCCCGGTCTCCGCGAAGGCGCGCTGCAACTGGCGCGGAGAGGTGGCGATAATGCCCGAGACGCTCGCAAGGGACAGCCCGTCGGCCGCGTACTCGCGCGCGATGACCTCGACCGCCTCCTCGAAGAGCTGACGGCGCCTGAATCTGGTCGACTGCCTCACCACATTCCTCCATACGGCCGGACGGCGCGGTTGGATGTCATATGCGGTAGTTTGCGCCGATCGTCACTAGGACAAGGAGGAAGTGCCGATGCACGTTCGGGACGGAATGAGCGGGATCGTGCTCACCGTCAACCCCGGTCACACGCTCCGAGCCGCCGCTCAGGCCATGGCGCGCCGCTCTGTGGGAGCCGCCGTGGTCATCGATCCGGAGCAGCCCGGTCCGGGCATACTCACCGAGCGGGACGTGCTTCAGTCGATCGCCAAGGGCCAGGATCCCGACACCGAGACGGTGGCCGACCACCTCTCCGCGGAGCTGACTTTCGCGTCACCGGACTGGTCGCTCGAACGCGCCGCCGAGGCGATGGTGCGCGGCGGCTTCCGCCACCTGGTGGTGGTGGACGGCAGCGAGATGGCCGGTGTGCTGTCCATGCGCGACATCGTGCGCGTCTGGGTGTCCGAGTACGCCACCAGCGAGCTGCCGAACGACCTGCAGGCCGCCGGGTAGGCGCCCTTTTCGTGAGGCCCCTCGCTGAGCCGTTGTAGCGGTTGCGTGCGTCGGGTCTCAGCGAGTCTGCATCTGAGCTTGCATAGCGCGGGTGGTTTCCATCGATCGACGCAACATTGGGGTTGTGTTGATCGAGAGGAGATCGGGTGGCGAGGAAGGCAAGGCCTTGGAAGCTTGGCCGGCGGCTGGCTGTTGGCGAGCGGCGGGAGATC
>Ga0136616_10000011_pt1 | contig 79018 bp, 69 predicted proteins | sample AntDrymUQ2992106_2_FD_106648 | JGI IMG/M metagenome (GOLD analysis project Ga0136616, IMG submission 106648) | Polar desert sand microbial communities from Dry Valleys, Antarctica - metaG UQ299 (21.06) | ecosystem: Environmental > Terrestrial > Soil > Desert | place: Antarctica: Dry Valley... | reverse complement strand
ACACGCCAAACTAAGCTCGGGCTCACGGGCACCAAGGACAGGTCGGCGTCGCGGGCGACCGGCGGATCATCGCCCATTTTCATCTGTCCCGCGACCGCCCACCCGCGGGCAGCTCAACTAAGCCGATCTGCGGGCCTCGGACGGGTCGCCGCGGGGTTTGTGGGTCGCCTCGCTCACGGCCGCCGCGCAGGCGCTCCTAGAGCGCGCGTAGCTGCCTCTTCTCCACCTGCTCCTCGCTCACCGGCTCCTGTCCCCTCCCATCGCTCTGCTCGTCCCTGAAGCGAGAGCGGGCATTTGCCGCGAGCTCCCACCCTCGCCGGGGAGAGCTGCCTCGCTACTTCTCGTCCGCTGCCTCTGCGCGGGCAATGGTCCGGACGGCCCAATTCACGACTGGTGGGCCGAACCGATCGGAGCTTGTCAGGATGGCGCGCGCCTGATCGACATGCGGCCCCTCAGTGAGCCCCTTGCCCTCGACCGCAGCGAAGTACTCGGCGGTGGTGACCGCCTCCCATGCAGCTCGGCAACGCGGGCAATCGGCGTCACCATCGAGGGGTGCGTCGCAAACATGACATCGCTCCACGCGCCGACCATACGACCAAGCCCGGTCGGGGCGGCTCAATACGAGGGCGATAATCACGGTTAATGGCCAAAGCGTGACCGTATGGAGGGGGTGGAGCGCCGCTTCAGCAGGAGCGTGACTCGACAGCTCGGAGCGGCTCTCCGACCGGGCCGCGAAATTGTCTTCTCAGACCTGAGCTCAGTCCGATGCGAGCTCACCCGCGGCGCGGCGTCCGCGCGCCGCAAGTCCTACCGTGATTGGCGCTCGGTGGTTTCGTTGGCCCAGCCGCCGGCCGCAGTGGAGCACCGGCGGCACGGTCGTCAGACCGGGGGCAGGAGGGCGCCCGTCGCAGTGGCGGCCTCGCGGCGGCCTTCGGGGCGCGGCCATCGTTGAAGCGCGCCTTCACCGAGACTTGCCGCCGCTCGCTGCCCAGCGCCATCGGCGAGCTGATCTTCGAGATGAACGAGCGGAGTTATTCTTCGGCGGACGGCATCGAGTCGGACCGTCTGCGGTTTTCCGTGGGGCCGAGCAGGTGTCGATCGGGCTCGACGAGGCGCGCGTTGCGGCCCGCGTGCGGCTGATCGCGCGGTCGCGCCGCGCGGCGCCCGGGCATGGCGCTTTCCGGCGCGCGGCGCCTTCGTCGCGCCGCGACTCAGCTGCTCGTCAAACGCGTTGCCGCCGCCTTCCAGGTGGCGACCACGGTCCGGCCCGGAGCGATCCCGAGCGCACGGACCGACGCCGCGGTGACCTCGGCGGCGAGCGGCTGGACGCCTTCGAGGCCGACGCGCACGCGGCTGCCGAGGGGGGTCACCGAGGCGACCTCGACCGCCAGGCGGTTCCGAGGCGACCCGCCGCGTGTTTCCCCGGGCGGCTCGAGCGCGATCTCCCACGGGAAGACACTCGCCACGACAGGTCCCGTGGCGTGGTCGACGCTGGCGATGTCACCGCCGCCGTCGAGGTCGACCAGCGTGAGCCCCTCAGGCCCGGGCCGGGCGACGCCGCTCAGAACGACGGCGCCGGTGAAGTCGGCGACGAACGCGGAGACCGGCCGCGCGGCGAGGTCGGCGGCCCCGCCGTGCTGGACCAGCCTGCCCTCGGCCATCACGGCGACGGTATCCCCGAGGGTGGCCGCCTCGGCGAAGTCGTGGGTCACGAGCAGAGTCGGGACATCCGCCTCACGCAGGACGGATGCGAGCTCGCGAGTCGCGGTCGCACGCGTGCGCGAGTCGAGCGCGGTGAGCGGCTCGTCGAGCAACAGCGCGCGCGGGCTCGGCGCGAGCGCCCGGGCAAGCGCGACGCGCTGGCGCTCGCCACCCGACAGCGTTCGCGGGTGCGCGTCGGCGAGGTGGGCGAGGCCGAAGCGCTCGAGCAGCGCCTCGGCGCGGCGGCGGCGCTCCGCCCGTCCGCGGACCTCTCCGCGCAGCCCGTACGCGACGTTCTGCCACGCCTTCAGGTGCGGGAAGAGAGCGTAGTCCTGGAAGACGTAGCCGCAGTGGCGCAGCTCGGGCGGAACGTCGATTCCGGCCTCGGTCTCGAGCCAGGTCACCTCGCCGCAGCGAACGCTCCCCCGGTCGGGGCGCACGAGTCCCGCAACGATTCGGAGCACCGTGCTCTTCCCGGCGCCCGAGGGGCCGGCGAGCGCGAGGCAGGACCCGGCGGGCACGGCCAGCTCGATCGCCAGCTCGAAGGCATCTAGCCGAAGCTCGGCCCGGAGCTCGAGGCCGGCGCCCTCTCCCTCCGAGAGCAGCTTGCGAGCACGCACGGGAGCGGTCAGCGGGCGAGGAGGCCGGGCGCCACCCGCCCGCCGACGAGCTTCACCGAGAGCAACAGCGCGCCGGAGATCGCCACCAGTACCGCCGAGAGCGCGAGCGCCGCGGTCAGGTCGGTGGCGAAGAGCTCGTAGATCGCGAGCGGCGTCGTCTGGGTCACCCCGGACAGCGACCCGGCGAAGATCAGCGTCGCGCCGAACTCTCCGAGCGCCCGCCCCCACGCGAGCGCGAGTCCCGAGAGCAGGCCGGGCAGGGCGCTCGGGACCATGACCGATAGGAAGGTCCGCGCCTCGCTCGCGCCGAGCGTCCGCGAGGCCTCGAGCCAGGTGTGATCGACCGCCGAGAACGCCGCCTGGGCCTGGCTCAGGAAGAACGGCGCGGCCACGAAGACGAGCGCGACGATCACGCCCGCGGTCTCGAAGACGAGCCGCACGCCCGCGTCCTCGAGCCAGCCGCCGAGCAGCCCCTGCGGCCCGAGTGCGGCGAGGAGGGCGATGCCGGCGACCGCCGGGGGCAGGACGAGTGGGAGCTCGACGAGCGTGATCACCGCCGAGCGTCCTCGAAACGAGCGCGTCGCGAGCACGTAGGCCGCCGGCGCCCCGACGACGACGATCACGACGAGCGCGGCGAGCGTCGCCTTCAGGCTCAGCGACAGCGCGTCGAGTACGCCGGGCTCGCCGAGGCTCGCGACCAGCTCGCCAGGCCGCGTGCCGGCGAAGATGGCGACGACCGGGAGGGTCAGGAAGCAGAGCGCGAGCGCGAGCGCGAGCGTGACGAGCGCATCGAACGGGCGCAGGGCCCTCACTGTGGCGGCGGCCCGAAGCCGGCGGCACGCAGGATCCGAGCGCCTCGACCGGAGCGCAGGCCCGCGACGAAGCGGCGTGCGAGCTCGGGCCTATCTCCGCCCCTGACCACGGCGGCCGCGTAGGCGGCCTGCGGACGAAGTCGCTCGGGCAGGACGAGCGCGCGGAGGCGACCCCCGGCGGCGACCACGTCGCTCCGGTAGACGAAGCCCGCGTCGGCGGCGCCGGCGACGAGCTTGGCCACGACGCCCTTGACGTCGGGCTCCTGCGAGCGCACGCGGGCGAGGATGCGCCCGGCCCGCTGCGCCCCGAGGCGCGAGAGCACCTCGCGGGTGTAGGAGCCCACTGGGACCGACGGCGATCCGACGACGAGGTCGACACCCGGACGCTCGAGGTCCGACAGCGCGTCGATCTCCGAGTCCGCGGGCACGGCCAGCACGAGCGCGTTCGTGGTGAAGGTCACCGGGCGCTCGACGAGGCCCTCGCGGTGGAGCGCGCCCGGGAGCTTCGTGTTGGCAGCGGCGTAGACGTCCGGCCGGGCGCCCTGGCGGATCTGGGCGGCGAGCTCGTCGGAGCCGGCGAATGAGAAGCGCGGCGAGCCGCCTTTGAAGCCCTCGCCGTAGCGGCCGAAGGCCTCGGCGAGCGACGCTGCGGCGGATACGGTGAGCGGCTCCTCGGCGCTTCCGGCCGGCCCCTGCCGGCCGCACCCCGCGGCCACCAGAGCGAGCGCGGCGAGCATGCACACGCCGGCGAGGGGGGACCGGCCGCGCCTCACTCGCCGCCCCGTTCGAGCATCACCGAGGTGGCCTTCACCGTCGCCGTGGCCGGGACGCCGGGCGCCAGGCCGAGGTCCTCGACCGCGTCGCGGGTGACCGCGGCCACGAGCCGGAACGGCCCCGCCTCGAGCTCGACGATCCCCATCACCCCGTCGACCTCGACCGAGCGCACGCGCCCGGGCAGGCGGTTGCGCGCCGAGAGGGCGTCCCCGGGAGCGCCCCGCCGGCGCCGCGGTCGCGCCGCCAGCCGCTCGACCTCGGCCGCCGGCACCCGCCGCCGGTTGCGCTCGTCACGCGTCGTACGCAGCTTGCCGGCTCGGTCCCAGCGGCGCAGGGTGTCGAGGCTCACCCCGAGCGCGTGGGCGGCCTCGCCGAGCGACAGGTCCGTGGCCACAGCGCCTAAGCATTGCATAGGCAGAGGCGGGAGGTGGGTGGTGCCCCGCCCGCTTGGCCGTGGATTGGCTCGAGGCGAGCGGGGTACCGTCCCCGCCTATGGAAAGAGGTCGGCGGCGCCCATGACCACTCCCCTCCCCCACCCCGCCGCTCCGAGCCGGTCGCCCCACGCCCTGCGCCCACACCGTCGCGGCCCGCGCCGGGCGCTGGCGGCGCTCGGGATCCTCGTCCTGCTGCTCGCCGGACTCCTGACCCTGCTGCTGATCGGCGTCGAGGTCGGGCCGGTGGCGCTCGTCACCGGGCTCGTGCTCGCCGTCCTGCCGGTGCCGATCTACGTCGGGCTCGCCCTCTTCGTCGATCGCTTCGAGCCCGAGCCGCCGCAGCTCCTGGCCTGGGCGTTCTTCTGGGGCGCCACGGGCGCGACGCTGATCGCGCTGATCGCCAACTCGGCCGGTCAGGCACTCGTGGGGTCGACCTTCGGCTCGGCCGTCGGCGAGCTTTACGGCGCGTCCCTGTCGGCGCCGGTGGTCGAGGAGGGCGCGAAGGCGTTCGTCCTGCTCATGATCTACCGCTGGCGGCGCGTGGAGTTCGACGGCGTCCTCGACGGCATCGTCTACGCGGCCATGGTCGGACTCGGCTTCGCCTTCACCGAGAACATCCTCTACTACGGGCGCACGGCCCTCGAGGGCGGCGTCCCCCTCGCTGCCGTGTTCTTCGTGCGAGGGGTCCTGGCCCCGTTCGCCCACCCGGTGTTCACGGCGCTCACCGGCATCGGGCTCGGCTTCGCCGCCCTGCGATCGGGCCTCGCGCGCCGGGTCCTGCCTGCGGTGGGCCTGCTCGCGGCGATGATCCTGCACAGCGTCTGGAACACGTCGGCCGGAGTCGGCGGCGGGCTCGGCTTCCTGACCGTCTACATCGTGGTGATGGTCCCGGTCTTCCTCGTTCTCGTCGCGATGGCCGTCGGTGCCCTCCTGCGGGAACACCGGGTGCTCCGCGAGTACCTCCAACCCGAGCTCGCGAGCGGGTTCCTGACCCGCGAGGATCTCGCCGTGCTCTCATCCCTGCGCGAGCGCCGGCGAGCGCTGCGCAGCGCCAAACGCCAGGGCTCCGCCGCGCGGCGAGACCGCAAGGAGCTTCACCATGCCGCCACCGAGCTCGCCTTTGTGCGCCGCCACCGCGCCAGGCGCCCGCAGGATGGCGACGAGGACCTCGCTCAACGCGAAGCCGCGTACGCGGCTCGCCTCCACGAGCTGCGGGCGGCGCTCCCGCTCGCCTCGGCGATGGTGGCTCCAGCCACTGCCACCCTGTCGAGCCCGCCGCAGGCGCCCGCCGCCTGGTACCCGGACCCCTACCGCCAGGCGCGGCTGCGGTGGTGGGACGGGTGGCGGTGGACCGAGCACACCGCCGCCTGACCAGCGTCGCCGCGAAGGGTTCGGGCGCTCAGACCGGCCGCAGCGTCGTCTCGCCGCAGTTGCGACAGACCATGTTCGAGGTGTCAGACATGCGGGCGATCGTCGAGTGGGCGCCGCAACTCGGGCAGTCGGAGCGCAGCTCGTAGCGCCTGAGGCAGTAGGCGCAGCGGTAGCGGCCGGGGAGGCTGGTCGCGCGCAGCCAGCGCTGACCGCAACCGGGGCACGTGGGCTTGGTGGGGGTCTGCGGGGCTTCGGCCATGGGTTGATTGTGGCGATTCACGCCGATCGTGGCCGCTTTACCGGATTCGCCGCAGGCGGGCGATGAAGAAACCGGCCGTGTCGTCGCGGTGGGGAAGGGTCTGGAGATACCGCGGGCACGGGCGGTCGCGGAGGTCGGGCCACTCCGCGCCCAGGTCGTCGGCGGCGAAGTCGGAGCGCTTCGCCAGCAAGCTCTCGACCTGCTCGGCGTTCTCGGACGGCGAGATCGTGCAGGTCGAGAAGGTGACCGTGCCGCCGGTCCGCACGCGACGGGCGGCCGCGGCCAGCAATTCGTGCCCGAGCTCGGCGAGCTCCTCGACGCCGGCGGGCGACTTGCGCCAGCGCGCGTCGGGGCGTGCGGCCAGCGTGCCGAGGTCCGAGCACGGCGGATCGAGCAGGACGCGGTCGTAGCGCTCTCCGACGTCGACTTCACGGGCGTCGCCGGTCACGATCTCGACCAGCTCGGCGCCGAGGCGGCGGCAATTGTCGGCGAGCGCCCTGGCCCGGCCGGGATTCGACTCGACGGCGACGAGCGTGCCGCGACCCCTCATGAGCGCGGCGAGGTGTGTGGTCTTCGTCCCCGGCGCGGCGCACAGGTCGAGCACCCGCTCGCCCGGGCGCGTGGCAGCCACCCGAGCGACGAGCATCGAGGCTCGCGCCTGTGGGGTGATCGCCCCGGCTGCGAACAGCGGCGAGCGGGCGAGGTCGAATGGCCCGTCGACGGTGACCGCCTCGGGAAGGTCGGCGTCGGCGCGCGCCGAGACGCCGGTGCGGCGAAGCGCGGCCAGGACCTCTCCGCGCGTGGCCACCAGCTCGTTGACCCGCACGGCCAGCTCCGGGGGCTCGTTGTCGTGGGCCAGCAGCGCCCGCGCTTCTGCGGGGCCGAGCGCCTCCCACCACAACCGCGCGATCCATTCGGGGTGCGAGTGCCGGAGGGCGGCGCTCTCGGGGGTCGCGTCGTCGAGAGCCGCGAGCAGACCGGGACCCTCGCGGGCCGCCCGGCGCATCACCGCGTTGGCGAAGCGGGTCGTGCGCTCCCCGGCGACCTCCCGGGCAAGCTCGACGGTCTGCTCGACGGCGGCGCGATCGGGAACGGCGTCGAGGAACAGCAGCTGGAGGACGCCGAGGCGGAGGGCGTCGAGAAGCGGCGGGTCGATCGTCGCGAGGGGACGGTCCGAGCACTCCGCGACCACGTGGTCGAGCGTGGCCCGGCGCTGCACGGCACCAAAGGCGAGGCGCTCCGCCAACGCGCGCTCTCGCCCCTCCAGTCGCGCGCGATCGGCCTCCGCACGCAGGGCTCGGTCGGCAAAGGCGCCCTCGGCGAAGACGCGCCGAAGAACCCGGAGCGCGCAGCGACGGGCGGGCGTGGCGCCCGAGCGCGGCCGCCGGGCCGTGTCGGTGGGCGTCACCTCTCGAGCCGGCGAAACGGATCCGAAGCGGTCGAGCCCGCGACCCGGACGAGCTCGGCCCCGCGACCCCGCAGCCAGTCCGCGGCCGGCATCGGTCGCCCGCCCGCGGGCTGCACCTCCCCCAGCTCGAGGACCCCCGGCGCGCAGGCGAGCAGAAGGCGCCCATTGGGGGCGGCGGCGAGCGTTCCCGGCTGCCCGCCGGCGGGATCGGCGGCGCCATCGCCCGAGATGGCCCACGCGCGGCGCACTCCGATCCGCTCGGGCCCCGGCAGCTCGACCCAGGCGCCGACGTGTGGCGTCAGTGCCCGGATGCGGCGCTCGAGCTCGACGGCACCGTGGCGCACGGGGTCGAGACGGCGGTCGGCGGCGTCGACCTTCGGTGCGACCGTCACCCCCTCCTCGGGCTGCTCCACGAACTCTGGCCGCCGATCGAGCGCCTCGGCGAGGAGCTCCCCGCCGAGGTCGGCGAGCCGCCGCGACAGCGTGCTGAAGTCGTCGTCGGGGCGGATCGCCTCCTCGCGCGCGAGGCAGACCGGACCCGCGTCCATCTTGAGGATCGGGCGCATGATCGACACCCCGGTGACCTCGTCGCCGGCCTCGATCGCCCGCTCAATCGGCGCGGCCCCGCGCCAGCGCGGAAGTAGCGAGGGATGCACGTTCAGCAGCGCGTGCGCGGAGAGGAGCGGCTCGGCGATCAGCGCGCCGAACGCGCAGATGACCACGACATCGGGCCGCGCGGCGTCGATCAGCTCGCGCGCCTCGGGGGCGTTGACCTTCTCGGGCTGGGCGACCTCGATTCCGAGCGTGCGGGCGGCTTCGGCGACGGGCGGCGGGGCGAGCCGGCGACCGCGTCCGCGCGGTCGGTTCGGCCGGGTGACGACGAGCCGGGGGCGGTGATCGCTCGCAGCCAGGCGCTCGAGCACGGTCACCGCAAAGTCCGAGGTCCCGAGGTAGACGATGCGCATCGCGGTTCGCGCGGCGCGCGAGCGTGGCCGGCTACTAGGCCGCGCGCGACTCCGGTCGCGCCTCGCGCAGGGCGCGCAGCGCCTCGCGGCGCCCTTCCTTGGTCGCCCGGTCGAGGATCAGCACCCCGTCGAGGTGGTCGACCTCGTGCTGGATCACTCTGGCCTCGAGGCCGGAGGCCTCGACGACGCGCTCCTCGCCCTTTTCGTCGCGGGCGCGCACGCGCACGTGCACGGGGCGCTCGACGTCCACCGAGACGCCGGGGATCGACAGGCACCCCTCCGCGAGGACCTCGAGATCCTCGTCGCTCGTCCACTCGACCTCGGGGTTGACGAGCGCGACGAGCGGCGCATCGGAGCCGACGCGGTACACGAGCAGCCGCTGCGACAGGCCGAGCTGCGGGGCGGCGAGACCGACGCCGAGGGCGTCGCCCATGATCTTCCCCATCTGGGCGACCTGGGTGTGAAGGGCGTCGTCGAAGCGGTCGACCGGGGTCGCGCTCGAGCGCAGCGCGGGATCTCCGTATCGGCGCAGCAGGGACAGGGCGGCGGCCCGGCGGGCCTCGATAGCCGGATCGACGGGCTCATCGTCATCGAGGCGCTCCTCGCTCAGGTCGGGCTCGGCGCTCATGGCAGCGATTCTAGAGGGACGCTCGAGCCGGTGCGAGATCCTCAGTGCGGGTCAACGTCGACCGCAAAGGCGACCTCGCGCGACGAGCGCTCGGCGGCCACGCCGTCGACCGCCCGGCGCACCGCGGACACCGCCGCGGTTCGATCCGCCGCCTTGACGACCACCTGCGAGCGCTCCCGCCCCTTGAGCCGAAACAGCGGCGCCGGACCCAGCACGGCCCCCCCTGCGCCGTTGGCGCCCGGGGCCGCGAGCACGCTCGGCTCGGCTCCGCCGGTGGGCAGGCTCGCCCCCACCCGCTCGGCCACCGCCGCCGCCGCGCGGGCCTGCGGCTCGCGCTCGCCGGACGAGCAGACGATCCGTACGAGCCCGGTGAACGGCGGGTAGCCGAGCAGGCGCCGCCGCTCGAGCTCTCCGCGGACGAACCCCTCGGCATCGTGGCGGGCGGCATACCGCAGCGGCCGCGCCTCCGGCGCGACGGCCTGGACGATCACCCGTCCGCCCCGCGGCCCTCGCCCGCTTCGGCCGGCGAGCTGGGCGACGAGCGCGAAGGTGCGCTCCTCGGCGCGGAAGTCGGGAAAGCGCAGCGTCGCGTCGGCGTCGAGCACGACCGCGAGCGTGACGTCGGGGAAGTCGTGGCCCTTAGCGACCATCTGCGTCCCGAGCAGCACTCCGGCGGGAGCGGCGTCGAAGCGGGCGAGGCGCTCGGCGAGGGCGTCGGGGGCGGCCGCGGCGTCGGCGTCGAGGCGGACCACGGGAAGCGGGTCGAGCAGCTCGGCGAGGACCTGCTCGAGCCGCTCGGTCCCGGCGCCGTGGCGTGCGACCGAAACCGAGCCGCAGTCGGGACAGCCGTACGGGACCGGCTCGGCATGGCCGCAGTGGTGGCACTCGAGTCGCGCGGCGGCGCGGTGGAGGACGAGCGTCACGTCGCAGTGCGGGCACTCCCACACGCGCGCGCAGGTCCGGCAGGTGAGAAAGCTCGACCACCCGCGGCGGTTGAGCAGGACGATCGCCTTCTCGCCGCGGTGACGAACCTCGGCGAGCGCCTCGGCCGTCCGCGGATGGAGGCCTCCGCCGGCGCCCGCGACACCGAGCGTGCTCAGGAGCTCGACCGGCGGCAGCGCGCGCCCGTCGACCCGTTCGGGGAGAACGATCCGTCGCAGGGCGCCGAAGCTCTCGGGGCGCGGAGTCGCGGTCCCCGCCACGAGCACGGCGCCGGCCCCGGCGGCGCGGCGCTCGGCCACCCGGCGCGCGTCGTAGCGAGGGTCGCCCTCCTGCTTGTAGGAGGCGTCGTGCTCCTCGTCGATCACGATCAGGCCGAGGTCGCGGACCGGGGCGAAGACCGCCGAGCGCGGTCCGACGCACACCCGAGCCTCGCCCGAGCGCAGCCGCGCCCACTCGTCTAGGCGCGCACCGGGCGCCAGCCGCGAGTGGAGCACGGCGACCTCCTCCCCGAAGCGCTCGCCGAAGCGCGCGAGGGTCTGGGGAGTGAGCGCGATCTCCGGCACGAGCACGATCGCCGAGCGCCCGCGCGCGAGCGCGGCGGCCACGGCGTCGAGGTAGACCTCGGTCTTGCCGCTGCCGGTCACCCCGTGCAGAAGCAGGCACCGGTCGCCCGGGGGGCCGCGAGAGGAATCGAGGGCGGCGACGATCGCGGCGAGCGCCTCGCGCTGAGCGGGAGTCGGTTCGCGGCCGTGAGCGCCTCGAGCGCCGACGGGCACGGGCGGGGCCGGGCGGCGGCGCACCGACTCTCGCTCGAGAGCGACGAGCCCGCGGTTCTCTAGGCCGCGCAGGGACGCGTGGCCGCAGCCGCTGGCCCGAGCCAGGTCGCTCGCCGGCTGCGGGCCGGCCGCCAGCCCGTCGAGCGCGGCGCGCTGGCGCGGCCCGAGCCGTAGCGGGACCGCACGCCCGGATTCGGCAGCCACCTCGCCGCCTTCGAGCGCCGCGAGCGCAGCTCGCCCGCCCACGGTGAGCCGCGCGGTCAGGCTCCGGCGCGCTCGCACTCGCGGACGCTCGCCTCGGCCCGTGCCCGGCGCGAGCACGAGCCCGAGCGCCCGCGCCGGGGTCGAGCAGTAGGCCTCGGCCACCCACATCGCCAGCGAGACGAGCTCGGCGGGAACGCCCTGCTCCACCGCCTCGAGCGGCTCGACGAGTCGCTCGGGCGGCACGTCGCTGCACTCGGCGACGTCGGTCACGACTCCCAGCAGGCGCCGCCGCCCGAAGGGGACGACCAGCACCGTCCCGACGCCGACCTCGCTCATGTGGCCGGGCAGCCGGTAGTCGAACGGACCGCGCAGCGAGCGCGCCGACGTGAGCGGCTCGACCTTGGCGATCACCGTCCGGAAGCTACGGAGCCTCCCGGACGGCGCGGGTGCCCGCTACGCCGCCGCCGGTTCCTCCACCCCCGCCGCCTCGCGCAGCGCATCGGCCTTGTCGGTGCGCTCCCAGGTGAAGTCCTCGTCCTCGCGGCCGAAATGGCCGTAGGCGGCCGTCTTCTGGTATATCGGGCGGTGCAGGTCGAGGTAGCGCCGAAAGGCGCCGGGGCGCAGGTCGAAGTGCTCGCCGATGAGTTCGAGGATGCGTGCCTTGGGCAGGCGCTCGGTGCCGTAGGTCTCGATCATGGTCGAGACCGGATGGGCGACGCCGATGGCGTAGGCCACCTGCACCTCGCAGCGGTCGGCGAGCCCGGCGGCGACCACGTTCTTGGCCACGTAGCGAGCCGCGTAGGCGGCCGAGCGGTCGACCTTCGAGGGGTCCTTGCCCGAGAAGGCGCCGCCGCCGTGGCGGGCCATGCCCCCGTAGGTGTCGACGATGATCTTGCGCCCGGTGAGCCCGCAGTCGCCGACCGGCCCGCCGATCACGAAGTTGCCGGTCGGGTTGACCAGGAAGTTGTCGAGCAGTGTCGAGCGGTCGTAGAGGTCCGCGGGCAGGATCGGCTCGACCACGTTCTCCCACAGGTCGGGCTTGATCTGGTTCTCGGAGTCGATCCCGTCGGCGTGCTGGGTCGAGATCAGCACCTTCTCGACCTCGACCGGCTGATCGTCCTCGTAGCGCACGGTGACCTGGGTCTTGCCGTCCGGGCGCAGGTAGTCGAGGCGGCCGTCCTTGCGAACGTCCGACAGACGCTTGGCGAGGCGGTGGGCGAGCGAGATCGGCATCGGCATGAGCTCCGGGGTCTCCCGGGTGGCGTAGCCGAACATCATCCCCTGGTCGCCCGCGCCCGCGACGTCGTACTCGTCGCCCGCGCTCCCGTTGGAGCGGCGCTCGTACGCCTCGTCCACGCCCTGCGCGATGTCGCCCGACTGCTTGTCGAGCGCGATCATCACCGCGCAGGCCTCGCAGTCGAACCCGTAGGCGGGATCGTCGTAGCCGATCCTTCGAATCGCGTCGCGGGTGATCGCCTGCACGTCGAGCTGCGCCTTCGTGGAGATCTCGCCCGAGACGACGACAAGCCCCGTGTTGACGAGCGTCTCGCAGGCGACGCGACCCTCCGGGTCGTCGGCCATGACCGCGTCGAGGACGCCGTCGGAGATCTGGTCGGCCATCTTGTCGGGATGGCCCTCGGTGACCGACTCGGAGGTGAAGAGGAACGCGTTGTCGGAGAGGCTCTCGTTCATCGGGGAGGGGCTCGGGCTCCTTGCTCGGGTGTCGTGCGGGGCCGGCCGCGCGATGATCAGGCGGCGCCGGCCAGCGCGTCACTTTACCGCTCGGGGGCGGTCTGGGGGCGAGGTCTCCCTCCGCGCTGGCTGTAGCGGCCGCGGCTGCCGCGCTCGCGGAAGTCGATCACGAGCGGCACGCCCTCGAGACGGTAGCGCTGGCGGAGGCGGTTCTCGAGGAAAAAGGCGTAGTCGCGGGTGATGAGCGAGCGGTCTGAGACCTGAATCGCGAACCGGGGCGGGCGGACCTCGTACTGGGCCATGTAGAGCATCCGCAGCCGGCGCCCGCGGACGGCCGGCGGCTCGCGGATGGCTTGGAGGTCGGACAGGAAGCGGTTGAGCTCGGGGGTGGGCAGCCGCTGCGCCGCGCGGTCGGCGAGCCCAAGCGCCTCGAGCAGCAGGCGACGCACGTTGCGCCCGTCGAGCGCCGAGGCGGTCAGCACCCGCGGGCGCAGCCGCAGGCGGGTGGCGACCCGCTCGCGAGCGTCGATCAGCTCCTCCTCCCCGGCCCCGCCGAGATCCCATTTGTTGAGCGCGACGAGCGTCGTACACCCCGAGCGCATGGCGAGCTTGGCGACGCGCAGGTCCTCGCTCGTAACCCCTTCCTGGGCGTCGCAGACCACGAGCGCGACGTCGGCGCGCTCGGCCGCGCGCTCGGAACGTAGCTGGGAGTAGTAGTCGACGCTCCCGGCAACCTTGGTGCGGCGGCGCAGTCCGGCGGTGTCGACGAGGACGACCGTGCGTCCCTCGACCTCGAGGCGGGTGTCGATGGAATCGCGGGTCGTGCCCGCGCGCTCGGAGACGATTACACGCTCGGCGCCGAGGAAGGCGTTGACCAGCGAGGACTTGCCGACGTTGGGCCGGCCGATGACCGCGAGGCGAACCTCTTCGGGGGGGGCGGGCGGGGCGGCGGCATCGGGCTCTTCAGGCGCCACCTCGGCGAGCCGCTCGACCACCAGGTCGAGCAGGTCACCGGTCCCGAGTCCCTGGGTCGCCGATACCGGGATCGGCTCGCCGAGCCCGAGCCCATGCAGCTCGGCCGTCTGAGGGATGGCGCGCACGTCGTCGACCTTGTTGGCGGCGACCAGGACCGGCGCGCGAGTCTGGGACGAGCGGCGCAGCTCGTCGGCGAGCTCCTCGTCGCCCGGGCGCAGGCCGGCCCGCGCGTCCACCACGAGCACGGCGAGGTCGGCCTCGGCGATCGCCTGGCGGGCCTGGCGCTGAACGGCGCGCGCCAGGTCGTCGCCCTCGGCGAGGTCGACGCCGCCCGTGTCGACGAGCAGGAACGGCCGGCCGTTCCAGTCGGCCTCGATCTCCTTGCGGTCCCGGGTCACGCCCGACTCCTCGTGGACCACGGCCTCGCGCCCGCCCGCGAGCCGGTTGATCAAGGTCGACTTGCCGACGTTCGGGAAGCCGACCACGGCCACTCTGGGGAGGCGCTCAGCCATGCTTGCGCGCGAGGGCCACGACCTCGTCCACCACCTCGTCGACGGTCAGCCCGGTCGTGTCGAGCTCGACCGCGTCGTCGGCCGCGCGCAGCGGGGAGTGCTCGCGGCGGCGGTCCTGCGCGTCGCGCAAGGTCTGGTCGGCGAGCACGGTCTGGGGGTCGGCGCCGAGCTCGCGGGCGCGGCGCGCGGCGCGCTCCTCGGGGCTTGCGACCAGGTAGACCTTGACCGCGGCGTCGGGCGCCACGACGGTGCCGATGTCGCGACCGTCGGCCACCCAGTCGCCACGCGCAAGAACCGCCCGCTGGCGCTCGACGAGAGCGGCGCGCAGCTCGGGATCGGTGGCGATCCGCGAGGCCGCCTCGGACGCGCGCGGCGTGCGGATCTCGCCGGTGAGGTCGCGCCCGTCGACCAGGTAGCGCGTTGCTCCGACGACCTCGAGCTCGCGGGCGCGTGCGGCGGGCGGACCGCCCCGCGCGAGCACCGCCACCCCGACCGCGCGGTACATGGCCCCGGTGTCGAGGTAGTCGAAGCCCAGGCGCTCGGCCACCGCCCGCGCCACCGTGCTCTTGCCGGCGCCCGCCGGACCGTCGATCGCCACCACCATCGCCGGGACAACGCTAGTGGTCGCGGAAGGGTGGCTGTCGTCGGAACCGTCGCGCCCGCGCATAATCACGCCATGGAGCAGAAGCCGACGCACGTCGTCCGCGCGGAAGCGTAGCGTCGGGCGGCAATGACTCAGCTGGCCTTAGCCGTCGAGCCGCACCCGCCGACTGGCGCGGCGAGGAGAGCCCGCATCGCCTCCCAGCTCGCCGGTTATCCCCGGCTGCGCTTTATGGGCTCGAAGTACCGCCTGGCGTCTCGCCTCGTCGAGGTGTTCGACGCTCTGCCTCCCGGGCCAGCTCTCGACGCCTTCTCGGGAAGCGGAGTTGTCGCCTACGCCCTCAAGGCCACCGGCCGTCCGGTCCTCGCCAACGACCACCTGACCTTCGCGAGCAAGTTGGCGGAGGCGACCGTGGCCAACGACACGGAGAGGCTTGACCGTGGCGAGGTCGAGCGGCTCTGCTCGGGCAACCGGGACGGCCGAGACTTCATCGCCCGAACCTTCGAGGGCCTCTACTTCCCGCGACAGGACCATGCGTTCCTCGATGCCGCCTGGTCGCACGTAGACGACTTGACTCCCCCCAAGCGGGCTCTCGCCATCAGCGCCCTTTGCCTGGCCGCTGCCTGGAAGCAGCCTCGGGGTGTCTTCAGTTTCTCCACACCCCGATATGACGACGGTCGCCGACAGCTGCGGATGCCGCTGCACGAGCTATTCGGCGAGGCCGTCGAGAATTTTAACGCAGCGGTGTTCGCGGGGGCGGGCCGGTCCCGAAGCGCATGTCAGGACGTCTTCGATCTAGAGCCCTCTGGTTTCCCCCTCGTCTACCTAGACCCGCCGTACGCCCCGCCTCGAGACGACACCTGTTACATCAAGCGCTACCACTTCCTCGAAGGGCTGGCGACCTATTGGCGGGGCCAGGAGATTCTCTGGGAGACCAAGACCCGCAAGCTCGCCAAGCGCTGGACCCCCTTCGCCTACAAGCGAACAGTAGGCGACGCACTCGACCGGTTGTTCGACCACTTCAGAGAGGCGGCGCTTGTCGTGTCCTACGGCTCAAACGCGTCCCTGTCGGGGGGTGAGCTCGAAACGATCCTTCGCCGTCACAAGCGCCGGATCAGGCGGATCGAGGTGCCGCACAGGTACGCCTTCGGCACTCACGCGGCCGCCAGCCGACGGGTGGCCACCGAGTACGTCTTCGTAGCGACGTGAACGACGACGCGGCCCCGAGCTTTCGGGACTATCTCGCGTCGCTGTCCGAGGTCTCTACGCGTCAGCTCGGGATCGACCCAGAGACCGAGGCGCTTTGTCGGCGAGCAACCGAAAAGGTCAATGAGCTGCACGCTGTCGACGTGCCATCCGTCGCAAGGTTGGTCAGGGACGACCCCCACATTATCCCGGTCCTCGCCGCCGCTGTCGGGCTCTCTCAGGAGCGCCTACGGACGTGGCTCAAGCAGCACTTCGGCACCGCCGGCTGGGTGACGGTCGGCGGGGACCGCGCGGACGAGATCGTCGCCCAGCTCGACGAGGACCTGGAGCTGATCGACCGACTGCAGGCGCAGGCCGAACGGAAGTGGACGTGGGCGGACGTGCTAGCGCGGACGATGGCTCCGCGCCAAAGCGCATCAAGGGCCGTTCAGCAGGGACGGGACCTCGAGGACATCGTCGAGCTTCAGGTCGCTGCTCTCGGGGTCGGCTTCGAGTCGCGGACACGGTTCACCGGCCGTGGGAACCGCACGGCTCCTGCCGACTTCGCACTTCCCTCCGCTGAGAAAACCTTCATCGCCGTCGCGGTCAAGGGCTTTGACTCGACCGGGAGCAAACTCGGAGACGCGGCACGCGAGATCGAGGAGATGGCCGATGTCAGGACGCCGCACCAGTACGTCTTTGCGGTCGTCGATGGCCTCGGCTGGCTCCGCCGGCAGTCGGACCTACGCCGGATCTATGAGCTAAGGGAGCAGCTCTCGATCGAGGGCCTATTCACCCAAAGAAGCCTCGGCGACTTCGGCGCGGCGCTCCAGGACGCCGCTCGACGGTTGCGTTTGGTCTAGCCGTCAGCGACGCAGCCCGGGCTGAGAGAGGCAAAAAGGGCAATGACATACTTGGCCACCCGGAGGGCCGGTATGATCCCCCGGCGGCTCCGAGCGATTGGCTCCTTTGTGCCCCTCAACGATCAGTTCCCAAAGACTGTCGCGTTTATCGTTGGGGCCCGCCCAGCGCCTGGTGGCCGGACCGCCCAAACGCCAATAGGAACAGGATTCTTCATAGGGGTACCCAGACCCGTCGAGCGCGGTCAGCGGGCGTTCATCTCCTACCTCGTTACAGCTGCCCATGTCGTGCGGAGCGAACCCGAGACGTCGGTCCGGCTGCGCCGAATGGACGGGACCCTACTCGACATGCCCGTCCCGAAATGGGAAGTACACGAGCGCGACGATGTTGCCCTTGCCGTCTGGGATCCACCCGCAATGGATCAGCGGTTTGATGTCTCTGTTATGCCCCTCCCCGGCTTCGTCACTGGAAGCTATGAGCCGATGCGGTGATCGGGTCTACTTCAGTGGGCTATTCGCACCGCTGCGGAGTATGGGTGAAGCGAATATCCCACTCGTTCGCTCAGGCACGCTCGCGGCTTGGAGACAACCAAAGGTGCCCCTCGCGGTCTCTCCAATGGATCGCTCTGAAAACACGGCTCACCTAATCGACTGTCGCTCCTACTCAGGCTTCTCCGGGTCTCCGTGCGTGGTTCAGTTCCCGCGAAAACGACCACCCGATGAGTCTGGGGGAGTAGGTCGGCTCGGGGAGCAGACCGAGCTAATCGGGCTCGTGTCCGGCCACTTCGACGACGTGGCGAATGCCCACCTGACGGGCGAAATAGCCGAGATGGGCACCGTCGGCATCCCCGTGAACTTGGGCGTCGGGGTAGTGACGCCCGTTGAGTCGATCATCGAACTCTTGGATAGCGAGGATGTCGTGGCGGACAGACGGCGACGAGAGCAGGAATAGGCCGTGGGTATGACGAAAGCCTTGCGGCAACTCCAAACCTAGCGCCTAGGGATGAGACAGAGTTTGAACGGTTCGAGGACCTTACTCGCCGGCTCCTACAGGTACCAAAGCGCGAAATCGACGACAAACAACGCCAGGGCGAGGATTCTTAATGCCCACCCTTCGGCTCCTGAAATTAGCCGCCGGTGAGCCCCCTCAGGTCGTCCTCGAACCCTGGATAGGAGATCTCGACCGCCTCCATCCCTTCGACCTCCACCCCCTCGCGTGACGCGAGCCCCGCCACCGCCCCGAGCATGGCCAGGCGGTGGTCGCCGCGGGCGTCGAACGAGCCGCCCCGCAGCCCGCCGCCTCCCCGCACCGCGAAGCCGTCCTCGGTCGCCTCGATGTCGGCCCCCAGGCCGCGCAGGCCCTCGACCACGCCGGCGATGCGGTCGCTCTCCTTGACACGCAGCTCTTCCGCCCCGCCTACCACGGTCTCGCCCTCGGCGAAGCAGCCGAGCAGCGCCACGAGAGGGAGCTCGTCGATCGCCAGCGGGACCTCCTCGGGGACGACCGTCGTCGCCTCGAGCGGGGCGGCGCACACGTCGAGCTCGCCCGCGGGCTCGAAGTCGAGCGACGGAACGAGTCCCGTGCCCGTCGTCGCGCTCGCGTCGCGGCCGCCGTTCCATGCGGGCGGGGCATCCTCGAGCTCTCCCACGATCACCGCGCCCATCCGCTCGGCGATGCGCAGGAAGCCGTTGCGGGTCCAGTTGAGCCCGACGTCTTTGACCACGATCCGCGACCCCGGCAGAACGCACGCCGCCGCGACCAGGAACGCCGCCGAGGACGGGTCGCCCGGAACGACGACCTCATCCAACTCGAGCTCGTCGGTCGCGGCCACGCGCACGGTCAGGCCGTCTCGCTCGACCGGAGCCCGAGCGCGGGCGAGCATCCGCTCGGTGTGGTCGCGGCTCGGCGTCGGCTCGCTCACGCGGGTCTGCCCGGAGGCGAGCATGCCGGCGAAGATCAGGCAGGTCTTGACCTGGGCGCTCGCCACCTGGAGCGTGTGGCCGATCCCCTGAAGGCGCCGGCCGCGCACGGTCAGCGGCGGCAGCCGATCCTCGTCGGCTTCGAGCTGGGCGCCCATGCGCCGCAGCGGCTCGACGACCCGCGCCACCGGGCGGCGCCGGATCGACTCGTCGCCGTCGAGCGTCCAGCGTCCCGACGGCTGGCCGGCGAGCCAGCCGGGCAGGATCCGCATCAGCGTGCCGGCGTTGCCGACGTCCAGCGTCCCGCCCGTCGGCTCGAAGGCGCCGTGCAGGCCGACGCCGCGGATGACGAGCTCGCCCTCGCGCTCGTCCACCCCCGCCCCGAGCGACACCACCACGTCGAGAGTCGAGCGGGTGTCGGCGGCGTCGAGGAAGTTGCGCACGGTGAGCGGCTCGTCACACATCGCCCCCACGAGCGCGGCCCGGTGGGAGATCGACTTGTCGGCCGGTGGGGTGACCGCGCCGCTCAGTCTGTCGACGGGATCGAAACGGCGGTTCACGTCCGCGCCCCGACGGTGAAGCCGAGCTCCTCGATCAGCTCGCGCGCGCGGGCGGCGGTGTCGTCTCCTGTCACCCACAGTGTCATCGCGCCCGAGCTCATGTCGGCGGCGGGCGAGAGTGCCATGTCGACGATGTTGACGCCGGCGCGACCGAGTGCGAGCGCCACCTGGGCGACGATTCCCGGCCGGTTGGGGACGACGAGGCGCAGCTCGCGCACCGGTCCACCGACGACTTCGGTCTCGAGCACCCGGTCGCGGTCGCCACGGGCCGCTTCGCTCCACGCCGCAATCGTCTCGGCGTCGCCGGTGCGCAGCGCCTCCGCGACCTCACCCAGCGCCGCTGCCGCCGCGTCGATCTCGGCGGCGATGACGGGACCGTTGGTGGCGTAGATGTCGCCCCAGATCGCGGGATTGGCGCCCGCCACCCGCGTGGCGTCGCGGAAGCTCGGCCCGACTCGTGGGAGCGCCTCGCCCTCCGCCTCCACCCGCCCGGCGACCCTACTCACGAGCACGTTGGCGAGGACGTGGGGCAGGTGGCTCACCGCCGCGAGCAGGCGGTCGTGGGTGGCGGGGTCGATCGCCACCGGGTGAGCCCCGAGCGCGGCTACGAGACGGTGGAGGCGCTCGTAGAGGAGGCCCGAGGCGCGATTCCCAGGGGTCAGGTACCACGTCGCGCCCTCGAAGAGGTCGGCGCGGGCGTGCTCGATGCCGGCCGTCTCCGCGCCGGCCACGGGATGGCCCCCGACGAAGCGCTCGTCGTCGGTCGAGGCCGCGATCGTCCGCTTCGTCGAGCCGACGTCGGAGACGATGCAGTCGCGCCCGGCCACCGCCAGCGCCTCGGCCGCGAGCTGGGGCAGCGCCCCGACCGGCGCACAGCACAGGCACGCGCGCGCCCCGGCGAGGGCCTCCGCGATCGACTCGGCCGCGACGTGGATCGCGCCGCGCTCGAGCGCCGCGTCGAGCGCCTCGGGCACCGGGTCGAAGCCAGCCACGTCGACGCCATAGACCCGCTCGCGAGCGGCCAGGCCGACCGACCCGCCGATCAACCCCACGCCGAGCACCGCGATTCGCATGGCTCGCAAGCTACCTCACCCCGCCCGGGACGCCCCGGAGCGACTCAGCCCCCGGCGGACCTTCGCGGCCAGGCCCGGCGGGGCGACTTTGGCCGAAGGTACAAGAGCGCTCGGCGCGCGCCGTCCGAGCCATACTCGCGATAACCTCCGCCGCCGAGATGAGCATCAACTCCTCGCGGGACGGCGACGCCAAGGACACCCGGGTGCTGCGATGACCGTCTCGCCCACCTCCTCGCCACGCGCCACCGCAGGCGCGGATGACCCGGTTGCCGACGGGCCCCCATCACGCGAGCGCTCGGTCACCGATGACCTCAGCCTGCTCGACGACGTCCTGGGAGAGGCCATCCGCGCCACCGAGGGCGACGAGGCCCACGCCCTGGTCACGCGCGTGCGCGAGCTGGCCGAGGGCGGGTTCGGCACGGAGGATGGGGCCCGCGAGCTCGACCGGCTGCTGGCCGCTGCCTCGGTCGGCGAGCTCGAGCTGGTCACACGCGCGGTTACGCGCCTGTTCCAGCTCTTGAACCTCGCCGAGGACAGCGACCGCGTGCGCAGGGTCCGGCGCCAGGAGCGCGCCGCGGCGCCCGAGCCCCGGCCGGGCTCGCTGGCCGAGGCGGTCCAGGCGATACGCGAGAAGGGCGTGTCGGGTCGCGCGCTCGGGGAGCTGCTCACCCGCTGCGACGTGCGGCTGGTGCTCACCGCGCACCCCACCGAGGCGCGCCGACGTACGACCGTCGACAAGCTGGCGCGCAGCTTCGCGGTGCTGCGCGAGCTCGACGTGCGCGAGCCGCTCCCGGGCGAGCTCGGCGACGCGCGCCGGCGCCTCGTCGAGACCGTCGAGGAGCTCTGGCTGTCCGACGACGTGCGCTCCGGCGCGCCAAGCGTCATCGACGAGGTCCGCACCGGCATCGTCACCTTCGCCTCGGTACTCGCCGAGGTCGTGCCGCGCCTCCTCCGCGAGCTCGAGGAGGCGACCTCGAGCTCGGGGTCGCCCGGCGTGGAGCGGGTGTCGCCGATCGTCGCGTTCGGGGCGTGGATGGGTGGCGACCGCGACGGCAACCCGCACGTGACGCCCGAGGTGACCCGCAAGGCCCTCGAGCTCATGCGCGCGCGTTGCCTCGAGCTCCTGTCCGACCGCGTCGCGCGCCTCGGGGCCGAGCTGTCGGTGTCGTGGCGCCTCCACGGCGAGCCCGACAGCCTGCGGCCGCTGCTCGACGCCGGTCGCGAACGCTTTCCCGAGCTCGCGGCCGAGCTCGAGGACATCCATCGCTATGAGCCCTACCGGCGCGCGACCAGGCTCACGGGCGAGCGCCTGCGCGCGACCGCGGCAGGAGCGCCGGAGGGCTACGCGAGTCCGGCCGAGCTGCTCGAGGAGCTCCAGACGATCGAGCGCTCCCTGCTCGCGCGGGGAGCGGCGAACGTGGCCGGCGGCCGGCTGCGCGACACGATTCGCCTCGTCGAGGTGTTCGGCTTCCACTTCGCCCGCCTCGACGTGCGCGAGCACTCAGAGCGCCACCGCGGCGCGGTCGCCGAGCTGCTCCGTCGCGCCGGGATCGAGGGCGACTACGCGCGGCTCGATCCCGAGCGGCGCCGACGGGTGCTTGCGGCCGAGATCGCCGAGCCCGCGAAGCTCCTCACGGGCGGAGGGTGGGAGCTTTCGACCGAGGCCGAGGCCACGATCGAGACCTTCCGCACCCTCCGCCGTCTGCTCGATCAGGGCCACGGTGGGGCGCTGCGTTCCTACATCGTCTCCCACGCCGCCGTGCCCTCCGACCTGCTCGAGGTCCTCCTGCTCATGAAGGAGACCGGGCTGGCCGAGCCCGGCGGCGGGGGCGCCCGGCTCGCGCTCGTGCCCCTGCTCGAGTCGGGCGAGACACTGGCGGGCGCGCCCGAGACGATCCGCCGGCTCCTCGACGAGCCGGCCTACCGGGCGGCGCTCGACGCCGTCGGGGGCGAGCAGGAGGTCATGGTCGGCTACTCGGACTCGAACAGGGACGTGGGCTACGTGACCTCGCGGTGGGCGGTGGCCCAGGCCCAGATCGAGCTGGCCCGCGTCTTCCGGGAGGTCGGCGTCGGATTCCTCTTCTTCCACGGCCGTGGCGGCTCGATCGGACGCGGCGGCGGACCGAGCCATCTCGCCGTGCTCGGCCAACCTCCGGCCACGGTCGAGGGCAGGATCAAGGTCACCGAGCAGGGCGAGGTGGTCTCGGCGAAGTACTCGTTGGCCGAGATCGCCTACCGCGAGCTCGAGCTGCTCACGGGCGCCGTCCTGCGCTCGACCGTGGACGCCGTGCGGAGTCCGGCGCGCGAGCGCGAGCGGCGCTTCGAGGAGCTCATGGAGCTGATGGCCGGGCGCGCGGCGAGCGCCTACCGCGACCTCGTCGCCGAGCCCGGCTTCATCGACTTCTTCTCCGCGGCTACGCCGATCGAGCAGGTAAGCCGGGTGCGACTCGGCTCGCGGCCCGCCAAGCGCTCGGCCGCGCGAGGCGTCGAGGACCTGCGCGCGATCCCGTGGGGCTTCTCGTGGACGCAGGCCCGCCTCGTGCTCCCGGGCTGGTTCGGCGTGGGGACCGCGCTCGATGCGGGGCGCCGGGAGAGAGGACTCGATCTCCTGCGTGAGATGTACCGGACGTGGCCGTTCTTCACGACGCTGCTCGACAACGCGGAGCAGGCGCTCGCGCTCGTCGACATGGGCGTCGCCGAGCGCTACGCGAGCCTGTGCCCCGACGTCGACGTCCGCACCCGCGTCCTCGACCGGGTGCGCGGCGAGCTCGAGGGCAGCGTCCGCGAGCTGCTCGCGGTGACCGAGCAGTCGCACCTGCTCGAGCGGGCGCCGGTGAGCGCCCGGTCGCTGCGGCGGCGGGCGCCCCACCTCGACACGCTGAGCCGCGTCCACGTCGAGCTCATGTGCCGCCTGCGCAACGAGCCCGGCGACGAGGAGCTCGAGCGGGCCGACCTGCTCGCCATCAACGGGATCGCGGGCGGGATGCGGACGACCGGTTAGTCGGAACCCTCCAAGTAGCGGTCGACCGCCCGGGCGCACCGGCGCCCTTCGTCGATGGCGGTCACGGTGAGCGACTGACCGATACGCGCGTCGCCGGCACAGAAGACGCCGGCGACCGAAGCCGCGTAGCCCTCGGTACGCACGTTGCCGCGCCCGTCGCGCGCGAGCCCGAGGGCATCGAGCAGCGGGGGCTCGGGGCCGGTGAAGCCGATCGCGACGAGTACGAGGTCCCCCGGCAGGGTGAACCGGGTTCCCGACGGCTCGCGGGTCTCTGGGTGGGTCTCGGCGGCCTCGACCGAGCCGACGCGGCCGTCGCCGTCTGCGTGCAGGGCGACGACCGCCACGCCCGAGCGGCGCTCACCCCCCTCTTCGAGCGCGTAGTTGGTCGGGAGGCGCTTCGGAGTGCCCGGCCACCCGGCGAGCTCTCGCGGCCGGTTCCCGGCCGGCTCCGGGTAGGTGTCGAGCTGGGTCACGCTCGCCGCGCCTTCGCGGTGGGCGTTCGACATGCAGTCGGCGCTCGTGTCGCCGGCGCCGACCACGACGACTCGCTGCCCGGCGGCGCTGATCTCCGCGCGCCCGTTGCGCGCCCGCACGTTCGCCCCCGCGGCCACCGCCCGGTTGCGGTCGTAGAGGTAGTCCATGGCGTAGTGGACGCCGCCGAGGTCGGCGCCGGGGATCTCGAGCGGGCGCGGGACGCGCGCGCCCACCGCCACGACGACTGCGTCGAAGCGCTCGCGCAGCTCGTCGGGATCGAGGTCGCGACCGACGTCGACCCCGCAGCGCAGCTCGATCCCCTCCTCGGACATGACGGTCAGGCGGCGGTCTAGGATCCACTTCTCGAGCTTGTGGTCGGGCACGCCGAAGCGGTTGAGCCCGCCGCCCGCCTCGTCGCGCTCGAGGATCGTGACTCGGTGGCCACGGCGGTTGAGCTGTGCGGCCGCGGCCATGCCGGCGGGACCGGAGCCGACCACCGCCACGCTGCGTCCGCTACGGCGCTCGGGCGGGCGCGGCACGATCCAGCCCTCCTCCCACGCCCGCTCGACGATCGACAGCTCGACCTGCTTGATCATGACCGGGTCGTCGTTGATCTCGAGCACGCAGGCGTCCTCGCACGGCGCCGGGCAGATGTAGCCCGTCAGCTCGGGGAAGTCGTTGGTGGCGTGGAGCTGGTCGATCGCCTCGCGCCAGCGCCCCCGGCTCACGAGGTCGTTCCAGTCCGGGATCAGGTTGCCGAGCGGGCAAGCGTCCTGGCAGAACGGGATGCCGCAGTCCATGCACCGCCCGCCCTGGCGGCGCAGCTCCTCCTCGGGCAGGAGCTCGAAGATCTCCCCGTGGTCGGCCGTGCGCTCGCGCGGGTCGCGCTCCGGCGCGGGGACCCGGGCGACCTCGAGAAAGCCCCGAACGCGTCCCATCGCTCAGGCGGCGGCGGGCGCAGCCGCCGGCTCGGACTCGGATGCCGGCGGGGCGCTCTCCCCATCGGCCTCGAGCTCGTCGAGAGCCTGCTTGAAGTCACGCGGGATCACCTTGACGAAGCGCTCGCGCGCGCCGTCCCACTCGTCGAGGATCCGCGCGGCCACCGGCGAGTCCGTGCGCTCGCCGTGCTCGGCCACGAGCGCCCGGAGCTCCTCGGCGTCGGCGTCCGCGAGCTCCTCGAGGTCGACGAGCTCGCGGTTGCAGCGGCGCTCGAAGCCGCCGCCCTCGTCGAGCACGTAGGCGACCCCGCCCGACATCCCGGCGGCGAAGTTGCGGCCGGTGGCCCCGAGGACCACCACGCGCCCGCCGGTCATGTACTCACACCCGTGGTCGCCGACGCCCTCGACCACGGCGTGCGCGCCCGAGTTGCGCACCGCGAATCGCTCGCCCGCGAGGCCGCGGAAGAAGGCGCGCCCGCTCGTCGCCCCGTAGAGGAGAGTGTTGCCCACGATGACGTTCTCCTCGGCGCGATAGGCCGCGTCGTCGGGCGGGCGGACGGCGAGCACCCCGCCCGACAGGCCCTTCCCCACGTAGTCGTTGGCCTCGCCGCGCAGCGTTGCGACTATCCCGCGCGCGAGCCAGGCCGCGAAGCTCTGGCCCGCGGAGCCCTCGAAGAGGAGCTCGATCGCGCCCTCGGGAAGGCCCTCGTCGCCGTGCGCGCGGGCGATCGCGTTCGACAGGAGGCCGCCGACCGCGCGGTTGACGTTGCGCACCCGGTAGTGAAGGCGGACGGGGGCTCGACGCTCGATCGCCGGGCGGGCCGCGGCGAGGATCTCGTGGTCGAGCGCGTCGTCGAGGACGGGTCGCTGCGCCTCGATCTGGCGGATCGGGGCGTCGGAGGCGACGTCGGGGAGGGTCAGCAGGTCGCTCAGGTCGATCCGGCTCGCCTTGGGGTGGCTCACCTCGGGGTCGGGCTCGAGCAGGTCGACGCGTCCGACGAGGTCGTCGAAGCGCCGCACTCCGAGCGCGGCCATCAGCCGCCTGGCCTCCTCGGCCACGTGGGCGAAGTAGGCGACCACGTGCTCCGGCGTGCCCGCGAAGCGCCTGCGCAGCTCGGGGTCCTGTGTGGCGATCCCGACCGGGCAGGTGTTGAGATGGCAGACCCGCATCATCACGCAGCCGGTGGCGATCAGCGGGGCGGTCGAGAACGCCATCTCCTCGGCGCCGAGTAGGCCGGCGACGACGACGTCGCGGCCGGTCTTCATCTGGCCGTCGGCCTCGACCCGAATGCGCGAGCGCAGGCCCTCGCGCACGAGCGTCTGCTGGGTCTCGGCCAGGCCGAGCTCCCACGGCAGGCCGGCCGACTGGATCGAGGACAGCGGCGAGGAACCCGTGCCGCCCTCGTGGCCGGCGATCGTCACGTGGTCGGCCCCGGCCTTGCAGACGCCGGCCGCGACCGTGCCGACGCCGACCTCCGCCGCGAGCTTCACCGACACCGTGGCGTGCGGGTTGGCGCAGCGCAGGTCGTAGATCAGCTGCTTGAGGTCCTCGATCGAGTAGATGTCGTGGTGGGGCGGTGGCGAGATCAGCTCGACGCCCGGCGTGGCGAACCGCAGCTCCGCGATGTGGTCGTCGACCTTTCCGCCGGGGAGCTGGCCGCCCTCACCGGGCTTCGAGCCCTGCGAGATCTTGATCTGGAGCTGGTCGGCGTCGGCGAGGTAGCCGATCGTGACCCCGAAGCGCGCCGAGGCGACCTGCTTGATGGCCGAGCGGCGGGCGTCGCCGTTGGGGTCGGGCCGATAGCGGCGCGGGTCCTCCCCGCCCTCGCCGGTGTTCGAGCGCCCCGACATCCGGTTCATGGCCACGGCGAGCGTCTCGTGGGCCTCGGGGGAGATCGAGCCGAGGCTCATGGCGCCGGTCGAGAACCGCTTGGTGAGCTCCGCCGCCGGCTCGACCTCCTCGAGCGGTACGGAGTCGCCATCAGTCCTGAGGCGCAGCAGTCCGCGCAGGGCCGCCCGGCGGACCGCGTCCTCGTTGGCGTGCTCGGCGAACTCCTCGTAGGCGCTTGTGTCGGGCTCGCCGACGGCGCCGTCGCGGCCGGCGCTCGGGAGCGCGGGCGCCAGGCCGACCGCGCGCTGGAGTGACGTGACCGTCTGCGGGTTCCACATGTGGAACTCGCCGTCGCGGCGCCAGGCGTACACGCCGCCCACCGGCAGCAGCTCCCAGTCGGGCTCGGGCCACGCGCGCGCGTGGCGCGCGATCGCCTCGTCGGCCAGCACGTCAAGGCCGACCCCGCCGATCCGCGACGCCGTGCCCGTGAAGTGGCGCTCGACGAGGTCGGCGTCGAGTCCCACGGCCTCGAAGATCTGCGCCCCGCAGTAGGACTCGATCGTCGAGATCCCCATCTTCGAGAGGATCTTGAGCAGCCCCTTGTTCAGCGCGTGGACGAGCCGCGCCTCGGCCTCGGCGGGGTCGCTCACCTCGAGCGGATCGTCGAGAATCCGCCCCGCCGTCGGTTCGTTCTCGGTCTCGTCGAAGGCGATCAGCTCGCCGACCGCCTCGAGCATCAGGTACGGGTTGACGGCGCTGGCGCCGTAGCCGATCAGACAGGCGACGTGATGGACCTCGCGCGGCTCGCCCGACTCGACGACGAGCCCGGCGCGCAGGCGCGTGCCCTCGCGCACGAGGTGGTGGTGCACGGATGAGACGGCGAGCAGGGACGGGACCGGCACGCGCTCCGGCCCGACCGCCCGGTCGGAGAGCACGAGCACGTTGACTCCTTCGGCCACGGCCGTGCTCGCCTCCTCGCAGAGCCCGGCGAGCGCCCGCTCGAGCCCGGCGGGACCCTCGGCCCGCGGCCAGGTCGCGTCGAGGGTGCGCGCCGCGAGCACCTCGTGCCGGACCGCGCGCAGCCGCTCGAGCTCCCGGTCGCGCAGGATCGGCGTGTCCATCACGAGCTGGTGGGCGTGGCCGGGCTCCTCCGAGAGGAGGTTGCCGGTCGGGCCGACTGCCGTGCGCAGGCTCATGACCGTCTCCTCGCGCACCGGGTCGATGGCCGGGTTCGTCACCTGGGCGAAGAGCTGCTTGAAGTAGGCGAACAGCGGGGGCTGGCGGTCCGAGAGGACCGCCAGCGGCACGTCGGAGCCCATCGAGCCGTTCGGCTCCTTTCCGTCCTCGACCATCGGACCGAGCAGGACGCGGAGGTCCTCCTGCGTCCACCCAAAGGCGAGCTGGCGGCGGCGGAGCGGCTCGGCGGGCGCGTGCGGCTCGCCGTCGGGTGACCCGGGTTCGGGGGGTTCGGGCAGCTCGTCGAGGCGCACGGTCCGCTCGCGATACCAGCGACCGTACGGCCTGCGCGCCGCGAGCTCGCGCTCCACCTCCCCCTCTGCGAGCACCCGCCCGCCCTCGACGTCGACGAGCAGCAGCGTGCCCGGCTTGAGCCGGCCCCGGCGCACGACCTCGCCCGGGTCGAGCTCGATCGTACCCGCCTCCGAGGCGCAGACCACCCATCCGTCGCGGGTCTCGAGCCAGCGGCCGGGCCGCAGTCCGTTGCGGTCGAGCGTCGCCCCGACCACGCGGCCGTCGGTGAACGACACCGACGCCGGGCCGTCCCACGCCTCGGTGAGGCACGAGTGGTAGTCGTAGAAGTCGACGAGACCCTCGGGGAGGTCGTCGCGGCCCTCGTGAGCCTCGGGGATGAGCATCTTGACCGCGTGCGGGAGCGACCGCCCGGCCATGACGAGCAGCTCGAGCGCGTTGTCGATCGCCTTCGAGTCCGACGCGCTCGGTCGGATCACCGGGAGGGTCTCGGCGAGCCCTTCGCCGAGCAGCTCCGAGGCGAGCTGCGATTCGCGCGCGCGCATCCAGTTGCGGTTGCCCATGAGCGTGTTGACCTCGCCGTTGTGGGCGATCATGCGGTAGGGGTGCGCGAGCTCCCAGCTCGGGAAGGTGTTGGTCGAGAAGCGGGAGTGGACGAGCGCGACGGCGCTGCGCAGGCGCTCGTCGCCGAGGTCGCGGTAGAAGCGGCCGAGCTGCGGCGCCGACAGCATCCCCTTGTAGACCACCGTTCGCGCCGAGAAGCTCGGCACGATGAGCTCGAAGTCGGTCGCCCGCTCGGCCGCGCGGCGGGCGACGTAGAGCGAGCGCTCGAAGGCGTCCTGGTCGATGTCCTCGGCCGCGATCGCCACGAGCTGGCGGATGATCGGGGCGGTGCGCCGGGCGACCTCGCCGACCTCCGCCGGGTCGACCGGCACCTCTCGCCAGCCGAGCACCCCCTGCCCCCGCGCGCGCACCGCGTCCTCGAGCACTCCCTCGAGCTCGGCCCGGCGCTCGTCGTCGCGGGGAAGGAAGCACACCGCGACCCCGTAGCGTCCGGGCGCGGGCAGCACGCCGCCCATGTCGGAGCGCAGCAGCTCGTCGGGGACCTGGAGCAGGATCCCGGCGCCGTCGCCCGTGTCGGCGTCCGCGCCCTCGGCGCCGCGATGCTCCATGTTCTCGAGCGAGGTCAGGGCGCGGCGCACGCACTCGTGCGAGCGCTCGCCGCCGAGCTTGGCCACGAAGGCGACGCCGCACGCCCCGCGCGCGAGGGCGGGGTCGTGGAGGCCGTGGCGGGGCGAGGGCACGGTCGTCCTTGAGCCGCCGGCCGCGCGCGCCGGCGCACCACGATCGCCGACCGAGCCGAGTTCTTGCGTTCCCCTGAGCCGAATGCTTGTCACCTATGCTCCCAGGCCGCCCTCACCCCGAGCTGAGCGCCCCGAGCGTGGCAGCCACGCCGGTTACGGTAGCCGCCCGAGTGCACCGGCCCGCACGGCGACAACAGTAGCTTCGTGTCGGCCTTGAGAGCTTCGCCCGGTGGATGAGATCTCCGCGTGCCGACTTGTCCGGAAGGCGGTCGGCGGCAGCGGCCACCCCGGCGCCTCAGACCCGCGCCATCTCCTTGCCCGCCAGCGCGGCCGCCTGCTCCACCTGACGCAGGTAATCGCCGAACTCCTCGGCCCGCACCGCCTGGGGCCCGTCGCAGATCGCCTTCTCGGGCTCCGGATGCGTCTCGACGATGATGCCGTCGGCTCCCGCCGCGGCCGCCGCGAGCGACATCGGCCCCACCAGGTCGCGCCGGCCCGCGGCGTGGCTGGGGTCGACGACCACAGGCAGGTGCGATAGGTCCTTGAGCACCGGCACCGCCATCAAGTCGAGCGTGAACCGGTAGGCGGTCTCGAAGGTGCGGATGCCGCGCTCGCAGAGCATCACCGCCTCGTTTCCCTCCTTGAGGATGTACTCGGCGGCCATCAGCAGCTCCTCGAGCGTCGCCGACAGGCCGCGCTTGAGCAGCACCGGGCGCCCCGCCCGGCCGAGCTCGGTGAGCAGCGTGTAGTTCTGCATGTTGCGGGCGCCGAGCTGGATCACGTCGGCGACCTCGCACACGGCGTCGAGGTCGCGCGCGTCCATGACCTCGGTGACGATCGGCAGGCCGGTCTCCTCCTTGGCCTCGGCGAGCAGACGCAGGCCGGCCTCGGCCAGGCCCTGGAACGAGTAGGGCGAGGTGCGGGGCTTGTATGCGCCGCCGCGCAGGCAGTGAGCCCCCGCGTCGTTGACCACGTGCGCGGTGTCGAGCAGCTGCTCGCGCGACTCGACCGTGCACGGTCCGGCGATCGTCATGAAGTGCGGGCCGCCGATCCGGCGCCCGCCGATGTCGAGCACGGTTCGCTCGCCCTTCTTGAACTGGCTCGACGCGAGCTTGTAGGGCTTGAGGATGGGGACCAGGTGGTCGACGCCCTCGGTGCCCTCGAGCCCGAGGTTGGCGACGTGCTCGCGGTCGCCGATCGCTCCGATCACGGTCACGAGCTCGCCGCGCGAGGGGTGCGCCTTGGCGCCGACGGACTCGATGCGGGCGATCACCGCGTCGATCTGCTCCGGGCTCGCGCCCTCTTTCATCACGATCATCATCTGGGTGCCTTTCTGCTCCTCGGTCAGCCTATCTCCGGATACGGGTGGCCTGGTCGGCCGGTTGCGGGGCGTCCGGGGGCTCGGGCGGGCTCAGCTATGCGACCGCGCCGGCCGCGCCCTCGGGACGCCTAGGTAAATCGCGGATAGGCACGCCAGCGGACGCCGGGAGCGGCGTTTGTGAAAGTGGCTGGCGTGAGGAGGTGCGGCATGAAGGGACCTTTGTAGCAGGTATCGGCGGCGAGGGGCGCCGCCTTGAGCTGAATACGGCGGGCTACGCCGCCGCGCTCAAGCTTCGGCGAGCGCCCCGTCCAGCGCCGCCAGGAACCGGTCGTTCTCCGCCCGCGTCCCGTAGGTCACCCGCAGATGGCCGGGCGCCCCGAGCGCCCCGCCTCCCCGCACGATCACCCCGCGGCGCGCCAGCCCGGCGTACACCGCCTCCTCCTCCTCGCGGTCCTCGCCCACCGCCACCCAAGAGAAGTTGGCCTGCGAGTCGCTGACCGCCAACCCCCGGTCGGCGAGCCCGTCCTGGACGTGCAGGCGCTCGATCACCGTCCGCTCGACGCGGCGCTCGACCTCGTCCTGGTGGCGCAGGGCCTCGGCCGCCGCAGCCTGGGCGAGCGCGTTGACCGAGAAGGGCTGGCGAACGCGGTCGACCGCGAGCCGGAACGACTCGGGGCCGAGCGAGTATCCAGCCCGCAGCCCGCACAGGCCGTAGACCTTCGAGAAGGTGCGCAGGAGCACGACGTTGGGGTGGCGATCGAGCAGCGGCAGCGACTCGTCGGGGTCCTGGAGGACCGAGAACTCGACGTAGGCCTCGTCGAGGATCACGAGCACGTGGCGCGGCAGAGCGGCGACGAAGGCGTCGATCTCCGCGACCGCCAGCGCGGTCGCGGTCGGGTTGTTGGGGTTGCAGACGATCACGATCCGCGTCGCCACGGTGACCTCGCGCGCGAGCGCGTCGAGGTCGTGGGCGCCCGCCTCGTCAAGCGGGACGGTCACCGCGCGCGCGCCGGTCATCGCCGCCAGGTGGGGATACATCGAGAACGACGGCCACGCGTAGACGATCTCGGCGCCCGGCTCGAGCATGGCCTCCGCGGCGGCGAGCAGGATCTCGCACGACCCGTTGCCCACGGCGACCTTGGCCTGCGGGACGCCGTGGCGGTCGGCGAGCCGGCGCCGCAGCACGGCGGCCGTGGGATCGGGGTAGCGGTTGAGCGTGCCGAGCGCGCCTTGGACGGCCTCGAGCACCGCGGGATGCGGCGGGTAGGGCGTCTCGTTGGAGGCGAGCTTCGTCAGCTCTCCCTCGTAGCCGTAGCTCTCGGCCGCTGGGTATACGGGGATGGCCCCGACGCGCTCAGTGAACTCGATGCTCACTGCGCTCCCTCGAGGTCGCGGCGCAGGGCGATCGCCTCGCGCAGGTAGACGTGCGCGGGGCGCTCCTCGGCGGGCGCGTAGGCGTGGAGCATGAGCCGGATGACCCTCGGCATCGAGCCCGGCACCGACATCTCGCGCGCGCACAGGAGCGGCACGGAGTCGAGCCCCAGCCGGCGCGCGGCCACCGCGGGGAACTCGGCGTCGAGGTCGTCGGTGGCGGTGAAGATGCAGCTCACCATGTCGTCGGGCGTAAGGGCGTTGCGCTCGATGATCGCGCGCACGAGCTCCTCGGTGGCGTCGAGGATGGCGTCGGCGTCGTTCTCGGAGACGGTCGTGGCGCCTCGGAGGGCTCGCAGCTTCACCGGCGGGATTGTTCCAGAGGGGTGTGCGGGACCGATCAGCGCGCTGAGCGCCGCGGCGGCCAGTCGAGTGGGCGAGCGTCGCGGCGCAGCTCGCGCGTGCGCGCGGTCGCGAGCTGCGGGTCGTGCACGGTGGCGAGGATGAAGTCGTCGAGGTCGCCCGGGTGGCCGAGCCGGCGCGCGACCACGGCGAGGATCTCCGGTTCGGTGCGGCCTCGAGGCGCCGGCCGGTCGCCGGGATCGCCGCCAGGGCGACCTGGGCGCCGTCGAGCACCAGGCCACTGTGACGGGAGACGTAAGAGCGCGCGCGGTCGAGCCGACCGCCGCCCTCGAGCTCGAGTTCGAGGCCGCCGAGCTCCTCGAGCGTGTAGTTGATCTCCGTTTCGCCGAGGGCCGCGAGCGCTCTCGGCATGACGAGCGCGGGCGTCGCTCGCGAGGCCGGTGCCGAGCTTCCCGGTGACCCGCCACCCCCAGCTCGTAGCGACCGGCGGAGGTGATCGCGTAGGAGGGTCTCGGGAGCGGCGTAGGGATAGGCCTTCGCGCGGGCGAGGATGCGGTCGCGCCGCCGTCTTCGGCCCGGCGGCTCGCGCTCACCGCGGCGCGGGCGCCGGCGGCCGCGAGACCCGGGCTTGGCCGCGCACCGTCACCTCGCGCAAATGCTCGACCTCGGCCTCGCCGAGGCGCCGGCTCTCCCCGGCCCGCAGGTCCCCGAGCGTCAGCGCCCCAAAGGCGATCCGCCGCAGGGCCACGACACGATGCCCGACCGCCTCGCACATGCGCCGTAGCTGGCGCTTGCGCCCCTCGCGCAGCACGACCTCGAGCACCCCGGGGCGGAGCTGGCGCACCCGGGCGGCAAGCGTCGGTCCGTCGTCGAGCTCGACGCCGTCTCGCAGCGCTCGCAGCGCCGCCTCCGCGACAGGTCGCGGTGAGACCTCGACGCGATAGACCTTCTCTACTCCGTAGCGCGGGTGAGTGAGCCGGTTGGCGAGCTCGCCGTCGTTGGTCAGCAGGATCAGGCCGGTCGAGTCGGCGTCGAGGCGGCCGACCGGATACAGGCGATGCTCGGAGGGGACGAGGTCGAGCACGGTCGGGCGGCCGTGGGTGTCGCGCGCGGTGGACATGACGCCCGCGGGCTTGTGAAGCGCATGCACCTCATGCTCCTCCGGCGCCACGAGCTCCCCGTCGAGCGTCACCCCGCTGCGTTCGTCGACGTCGCGGGCCGGGTCGGTCACGACCGCGCCGCCGACAGCCACGCGCCCTTCGGCGACGATCCGCTCGGCGGCGCGGCGTGAGGCGACGCCGGCGTGGGCGAGGTAGCGGGCGAGGCGCATCGGGACCTCAGGTAGCGAGCACGGCCATCCAGCACACCACACCGAGGTCGTCTTCGGTGATCTCCTGCGGGAGCTCGTCGAGGCGCACGGGTTGGAGCCCCAGCTCCTCGACCAACGCCACCACGGCTCCAGCCGCCTCGTTGCGATTCAACCGGTACTCGCTGAGCTGGGACCGGATCTCGTTGAGCCGCCGGCGCACCGCGGAGCTGCGCTCGACCGAAAGCGCCTCGGCCGCCGTGTCCGCTCCGGTGGGAAGCACCACCGAGGGATCACGCAGGAGGTCGAGCGCGAAGCGCTGAGCGGAGCCGATCGACTCCTGGGCGATACGTGGGTCGGCGCGGCGATTGTGCTCGGCGACGATCTCCGAGGCGGCGCGGCGCCAAGCCCCATCTAGGTCGACGCCCTCGGCCGTGGGAAGCTCCTCGGCCCCCTCGGGATCGATCCGGCGCAGGATCTCGAGGTCCGACCGCACCGGCTCGTCGTCGCCCTCGAGCTCGACGAAGCGCCAGTAGCGGTAGCCGCGCTCGGCTCCTGGCATCCCCCGGGTCCGGGCTCCGAAGAAGACACCGGGGCGACCCCGAAAGCGCCCGGCGGGAGGCCTGATCACGGCGCCTATTCCCCACGGCAGCGACTCGACCCGCCGCAGCTCGCCTTCCTCCTGCGCGCGGGCGAGGCGCGCGCGGAGCTGCTCGCCGACGAAGGCGTCACTCGCGCCGTCCTGCTCGATCTCGCCGGCCTGGTCGAGCTCGCCACTCGCCAGGCGCTGGGCGTAGCTGCGCAGCTCGGTCTCGATCCCGTCGAGCACTTCGCTTTCCATCCCGTAGATGCCCGCGGCGAGGATCTTGGCGCGGACCCGAGCCTCGAGCTTGAGGAGCTGCTCGAGCTCGCCGGGCTCGGGCAACATCGTGGTCAGGTAGACCTCGTGGTGGGGCGAGAGCAGACGGATCACGCGGCCGTTGCGTTGCACGACGCGCTGGGGGTTCCAGGGCATGTCGTAAGAAATGACGGCCTGTGCCTGCTGGAGGTTCTGTCCCTCGGAGAGCACGTCGGTCGACAGCAGGAGATCGACCTCTCCCTCCGGAGGAACGTAGTCCGGCCTCACCACCGTTCGAGGGGCGAACCGCGCGAGCACGGCGCTGCGCTCGTCGGGTGCGCTCTGTCCTCCGATCACGGTCACGCGCTCGCGTCCGCCCGCCCGGGCAGGCAGGTGCTCGTCGAGGTAGGCGATGGTCTCGCCGTAGGTGGCGAACACCGCGACCTTCTTCGCCGACGACGACTCGAGCAGCTCCCGCAGCATGGCGAGCTTAGGATCGTCTTCGGGCGAGAGCTCGGCGAGCCGGCGGCGGATGTGCTCGAGCTGTCGCCGGTCGGCCTCGACCACTTCGCCGTACTCCGGCCGGTAGTCGCCCGCCGGCCGCGCCTCCGCGTCGCTCTCGAGCTCGTCGGCCACCCAGACGGCGATCCCCGCTTCGCCGGCCTCGGAGCGCGCCGCGTCTCGGAGGGTGGCCTTGGACGGAACGCGCCCACGACCGCCGTCCCAAGCGGCGAGGAAGGCGTCGTGAGCGGCGATCATCCGCTTAACGGTGGCAAGACAAGCCGCCCAGCATGACTCGAAGCGCTTGAGAAGCCCCGACTGGAGCAGGCCGCCGAGCTGGGCCTCGGCCTGGTCTTCGGGACCCGGCTCGGCCAGCCAAGCGCTCGGGCGGTAGCGGGCCATCTCGAGCGAGTCGATCGCCGCCACGACCTCGTCGAAGAGACCCGGGTGGGCGGCGTCGAGGTCGTAGCGGCGCGTCTCGGGGCGCGGCTCCGGGAAGCGGACCTCGGTCCCGTCGGGGAAGCGCTCGCCCGGGTAGTGCTCGACTATGAAGCGGCGGTCCCGGCGCACGGAGACGGCGTCGGCGAGCGGGAACAGCGCGTCGGGGTCGAGGTTCTCAGGGTCGCGCTCGTTGGCTCCCGCGCGCACGAAGAGGTCGCGCGCGGAGGGAATGCCGATTGACGCGAATGCCCGATCGTGCCGCGCGAACAGCATCACGAGGTTGTAGAGGTCCCACAGCCCGTTGTTGACCGGTGTCGCAGTGAGCAGCACGGCGTCCTTGGGCTGGCCGCCGAGCAGACGCTCCATCGCCCGGTACCACGTCGTGTCCTCGTTTCGCAGCGCGTGCGCCTCGTCGACGATCACGAGACGGTAGGCGTCCTTGCCGACGGCGAGGCGGCGCTTCGGGTGGCGCGCCCGTGGCGCCAGCTGCTCGTCGCTTGCCAGCTCCTGAAAGGAGATCACCTGGGCAGGCAGTCGAGCGCGATGGATGTGACCCTCCCACTCGCGCTTGAGCTGGGCGGAGCAGACGATGAGCGCGTGGTGGCCGGTGCGCAGTGCGTACTCCTCGATGAAGGCGAGCCCGATCGCGGTCTTGCCGGTGCCGACGCCGTCCGCGTAGACGACGCCGCGGTGGCGCTCGAGGATCCGTCGCGCACGCTCGTACCCGTCACGCTGGAAGGAGGCGAGCGGGACGGCGCGCGGCTCGGCCGCCGGCTCCTCGGCGAGCTCCTCGCCGTAGAGCTCGAGCAGGGCGCGCAGGTAGACGGTCTCGGCGTCGACCAGGTCGACACCGGGAAAGAGCAGCCGGCGCAGCTCGACCTTGAAGGGCGTCGCGTCGGACCAGAGTCGATCGAACCACGCGATCGCCGCGGCGCTCGGGGCGACGTTGTAGTCGACGAGACCAAGCTCGAGGTTGTGATGGAGGCCGGCGGCGGTCAGGTTCGCCGAGGTCACGAGCGCGGCGCGCGGATCGCTTCCGTTACCGAACAGGTAAGCCTTGCCGTGGAGGAACTGGGTCGTGTAGCGGCGCACCTCGACGTTCGGTCCGTCTAGAAAGAGCTCGACCTCCTGCAGGCGCTCGGCCGCGCGGCTCGGTGGGAAGCGCGAGAGGTCGCGCTCGCCCGCGAGCATCGCGAGCTGGTGGTCGAACCTCCGGGCGGGGAGCTCGGCCCCAAGGCCGGGGTCGGGCTGCGCCCCGAGCAGAAGGCGGAGCGGCCGGTCGGGTCCGGCGATCGAGGCGAGCTGATGCAACCCGCCGAGGTTGACGTAGCCCGTGGCGACGGAGAGGTCGTGACCGGCGAGGTCGGAGACAAGGTAGGCCAGCCCTTCGGCGTGTCCGCTGTCGGCGCTCAGGTTGTCGAGGACGCTCGGGCGGCCGGCCATCGTCATGCGCCGCCCCCGGGCCGGGCTTCGTCGAGGACCTCGCGCCAGTCGTCGCGGCGTGGCTCGACGCCGAGGTCGCGGATGGCCAGGCGCAGGACGTCTGCGAGGCAGATGCGACCGGTCGGAAGGTGCGCGCGAGCGAGGTCGACGAAGCCGATCTCGGCCGCGGGACCGAGGTGCACGTGCGGGACGGTGTGGGGGCTCAATCCCCGCTGGTGCCAGTGGTAGGCGATGAGCTCGCGTTCCCCGACGCGCAGCTGGAACATGTATCCGGTGGTCCGGACCTTCCACGAGCGGCGGCGCCCTTCGTCCTCGGCGACCAGGTAGTTCTGGTGGATCCAGAGGGACAGATCAGTCGAGCCTCGTAGCGGGACCGCGGCTCCCGCGGCGAGCATGACGAGGTGCGGCGTATCGGCAACGTGGTAGCCGCCGCCGACGTCGAGCACGGCGGGGCTCACACAGTCGAGGGCGCGCTGAAGCGGGGCGACGAAGGCAGCGACAGCGGCGGCGGGTGACCTACCGGACAAGCGGCAGCATCATGGCAATGCCCATCAGGTCGCTGTCGTGGCGATCCCCGAACTCGCCGGCGTCCCAGGCACGGATGAACTCCTCGCCGCTCATGCCGAGGCGCTGGCGAGCCTGGCGATCGAAGATCTCGCGTCCCTGCTCGGGGGTGAGCACGCGGACGCCGGGAATGTCGAGTGTTTCGCTGTCGGTGGCGGCCATGTCTCTGGTGATCGGTCGGGCGGGTCGGTGACTGAAGTCTAGGGCCGATAACCGACCGGCGGCGCCGCGCGCGGCTCGGGATCGAGTGTGAGCTCCTCGAGACGCGTGTGCAGGCGCTCGCGGTAGTCCGGCGGGACCGCGCCGAAGGTGAAGTCCGCGTAGATCACGTCGAGGTCGTCGGCGCCGAGGCCCCACGCGCGCGCTACGAGTGCGTCGACCTCGACGAGCAGGCTCTCGCGCTCCTCGGGGTCGAGGGAGCCGTGCTCGACGCCGACCGACTCCGCGAACGCGGCGAAGCGCTCGTCGACGCAGGACAGGCGGGCAGCGGCACCGGCGATCCTCGAGGTCGCGTCATCGTCGAGAGGCGGCAGCTGAAGGCCTTCGAGGATGAAGTAGTTCAAATGTATCTCCATGAATCGGCGCGCTTGCCAATCGAACGGCAGGCTGTTCAATATACCGAGACACGCTGCGCGTTCTTCATCGCTCCCTGCGGCAAACACGAGATACGGAGCGGAGTTCAGCAAGAAAGTCCGCGCAGGGATTAAGCAAGCGATGACGGACCGCGGGTTGCTCCTCTGGGACACGTCGTTAAACGCGATACGCGTGCCCAGGCGTTCGGCATTCATAGCGTGCCGGCGAGCCTGCAGCGGTAGCTTTCCCGCGAGCGTGGATTCTCCTCCTGGGCGAGGCTTCTCGGCTTTCCGCAGGACCTCTTCGCTAGGCGGACATAGCGCGGCACCTCGACCGTGCGGATCGTACTGGCCGAAGCTTTCACCTTTCCAAAGCGGCCAGCCGCCCGGTGCGTCGTACCAGAGCCGGCGGTTCTGGGGCGTGTCTTCAAGCTCCCGCACAGGAAAACATTGCCACCGACCGTCGACCCCCCAAGGAAAGTCCGTTCCGCCGCGTAGTCGAGCGAGAACGTCAGCCTCAAGCTGATTCCGTACGAGTGGAGGCGCCCAGCTGGACCCAAAAGCCTCAGCTGCCAGTCGGATCCCCGCCTCACTCGTTTGTGCGATCCAGGCTGATAAGGACTCGGCGGTCCCAGCGACCTCTACGCGGTGGTTCGCAGAAGGCTTGCTGTCGCGAGCAACCAGCGAGGCTACCGTGAACTGTGAGTGCGTAGGGAACGCCCACTGACGCCGATTTCTTAGAACGTCAATTCGCTCGCACGACGTCTCCTCGAACAGCCAGCGCCGAAACCCTGCGGAGCCTTGATTGACAAATGCTGTCCGTGGGAGGACGACCCCCAGGGCTCCGTCGGGTCTGAGGAGGTTTCGGTATCGCTGGCAGAAGTACTTGTAGAGGTCAGGATCGCCTGCCATTCGACTATACTCACTAGTCGCCACGTACCGTCTTTGATGTTCTGAATCCTGCTGCTGCCTGGTCAGCACGTGTGCTAGCTCAGGACGCTGCGTCAACAACTCTGCGATCGCCGCGGCGCGTTCCGCCTCGGTAACTCCGCGACGGATACCCGGGCGATAGAACGCATAGAAGCTCGAGGCTTCGACCGTAACCTCCTCCCATGGGGGATTGCCAACCACGGCGTCGAAACCTCCGGCCTCCCGCGCGAACACCTCCGGAAAGTCGAGCGGCCAGTGCAAGACGCGGTGGCGTTCGGCCAGCGCCTCGGCCCGATCGACGAGCCCCTCAACACGTTCTTCGCTCTCGTCTGAAACGGTGCCCCCATAGTCGCCGGCTATCGCGTCGGCGTTGCGCCACAGCTCGATCCTCGCTCCCCCGAGCCCGAGCGGCTCGGCCACCCACAGGTCGAGTAGCCGCCGCGCCCCCGCGACTCGCTTACGGGTCTCGCGCTCGGCGGCGGCACTCTCGGCGACCTCATCAGGGGTGCGGTCGACGACCTTGAGCAGCCCCACCGCCGCCTCCGCCCCGTGAGACGCCGCGGCGCGCACGAGCTGACCGAATCCGGCGAGCTGACCGGCCTCCTCCCCCGGCTCGCGCACCTGGCCGAGATCGGCGACCCCGATCAGCGAGTTGCCCACCCGCACGTTGTGGTCGAGGTAGGAGAGCGACAGCCCCGGCACGAAGGAGGCCAGCCACAGCGAGACCTTGGCGATCTCCGCACCCATGCGCGAGAGGTCGACGCCGTAGACGCACCGTTTCAGCACGAGCCGGCGCAGCAGCGCCACGTCCTCGACTCCCACGCCGTAGGTCGCTCCCGCGCCGGCGCGCAGCTCGTCGAGCTCGCGCTGCACGGCGGGGAGAGGCGTCTCGCCGAGGAAGCGGGCGACGGCGTCGGCAAGCTCGTCGACCACGACCACCAGGAAGTGGGCGCTCCCGCAGGCGGGGTCGAGCACGCGGAAGTCGAACAGCCGCCGCCCGGCCGCGGCCGGGTCCTCACGGGCAAGGTCGGAGACCCCTTCGAGGTGTTCCGCGAAAGCCGGCACGACGGCGCGACGAACGAGATGTCGTACGAGCGCCTCCGGCGTGTAGTAGACGCCGCCGCCCTTGCGCCCGCCCTCGTTGGTGAGCCACAACAGCTCACCGCGGCGGACCTCGGCCTCATCCGGCTCGACCGGCGAGTAGCGGTCGCGTCGCGCGTCATAGGCGTAGTCGGTATCCGCGATGCTCAGCCGGAGCGAAAGGAGCCCCTCGTAGATGTGGCCGAGGTGGCCGATGGCGAGCCCGGAGAAGTCGACGCCCGCGTCGGTCTCGGGATCGATCCCCAGTGCTGCGAGCGCGGGGCCGAGCGCTCGGTCGGGAATCGCCGCGCGCTCGAGGGTCTCGGCCCCGTCGAAGCCGTCCGGGGCGAAGAGGGCGCCGTTGTAGGCGGGCACGGCCATCGCCGGGTCGCCCGTGCGCATCGCCTCGACGAGCGTGCCGATCCGCCGCCACAGCGTCGTCGAGCGGGCACCGAGCTCGTCGGCGCGCTCATGAGCGTCTCGCACGATCCGCGACAGGGAGTGCGGCCGGTAGGACTCGTGCGCCGTCGGCACGTGTCCGGCACTCTCGGCGTAGAGCAGGAAGAGCGCACGAAAGACGAAGGTGAGCGCCGCCGCCTCGAGCTCGCCGCGGCGCTCGTCGTCGGCGAGGTCCCAGCCCTCGCCCAGGCCCCAGCGGCCGAGCTCGAGTCCGAGGACGGGCAGCACCCGCTCGCGGATCGCCCGGTCGACGCGCTCGCGCAGCGCGACTCCGAAGGAGCGCGAGTCCTCCATCAGCGCAGCAAAGCGACCCTCCGCCAGGTAGGTCGGCGAGAGCAATCCGAGCAGAGGCCGGTCCTCGGGGGCGAGGGCCGCGGCGTCGAGCTCGAGGTAACGCGCCGCCGCCGATCCCGTGACCGGATCGGCCTCGAAGAGGCGCAGCCGCGCTCCGGAGACGAGGAGCCCGTAGGGAACGCCCTCCTCGCGGCAGTCGTTCAGGAGCACGCCCTCCGGCGGACGGCCGTCGCGGTCAAGCTTCGAGAAAGCCGTCGGATCGTCGCGCGGCCAGACCACGGCGATCGGCCGGCCCTCGTAACGAGCCAGCCACCCGCGCGTGCGCCGGCGCTCGAGCGCGAACCCGAGCGCCCGGAGAACCTCACCCCACTCGCCGTGAGCAGGCTCGGCGAGACTCGCAAGCTCGACCCAGGCCGCCGTTTGACGGAGCCGCTCGGCAAACAGATGGTGCGTGCCCAGCCCGTTGACGGTAACTCCCGCGATCCCGGTACGGTCGAGCCGATCCAGCTCCTCGGCGAGCTCGCGGACGGCGTGAAGGCTCGACAGGGACGGGAGGCGGCTGAGGACGGCGAGCATCTCAGCGCTACCGACCGCCCGGATCGGACCTTCGGCGGCGAGCGGACCGAGGGCGCGCAGGGTGGCGTCGCGCTCGGGGTCGTCGACAAGGAGCAGCAGCGGGGTGGGGCCTCTATTGGCGCGCTCGCGCCAGGCTCTGCGCAGCGGTCCCTCGTCGACGACCTCGGCGTGGCCGATCTCGACGCCACCGAGCACCAAGCTCGAGGCGATGCTGGCCGTCGGTGATGAGACCGCCCGTGCCGCCGGCAGAGCGGTCAGCGCCTCGAACAGCTCTCGGGCGTTCAACGGGTCGAGCGTCCACCGCCGGGCACGGCCCGAGACTAACGGGTAGGCCGGAAGCACCGGCGTGAAGGCGGCCATACCCGAGACAAGCACGACAGCTCTAACATTCGCCCCGGTTCGACTTCACCCGCCGGGGTGCGCATACTGATCAAGTGGGCCACCGAAAGCAGACACCGCTCGGCGCGTTCGAGGGCAACATGAAGGACGCGCGAGGCTTGCTCGAACTCACCGGCGTACTGAGCAACCAGCGCAAGCGGCGGATGCGTCGCGAGCTCAGAGAGAGGGTCGGCGATGCGCTTGGCGTGCCGAAGCGGCACCAAGATTCTCTCGACTGCATCGAGTCGGATCAGGTCTTCTTGATTCTGAAGCCCGATCAAGGGCTCGGACGAGGACGCTTCGATGACGACGCACTACGGCCCTTGCTTCGACAGGCCGTTGTGGCCATCGCTGCGGCGGTGGAGACCTACGTCGCCGACCAGGCGCTATGCATGATTGGCTCGGCCCTTCGGCTCGATCCCCTGCCCAAGCGGCTTGGAGCGTTGAGCGTGTCGATGAGCGACGTCTTGGAGCTCGACACCTACGAGAGGCGAGGATGGGGCCACCGGCGCCTCGTGGAAGACCACGTCCGTCAGGAGGCGAGCGCCGCCCCGAGCAAGATCGGCCAAGTGTTCAGCACGGTCGGCGTCGACAACCTGTGGAAGCAGGTGGACGCGCAGCGCAAGGTCAAAAAGGGAACTTCGGAAGCGCAGATGGATGCACTTGCGAGCAGGCGAAACCAGATCGCGCACTCGGCCGACTGGGTAGACCGCGGACGAGCGAAATTGACCCAGGCCGACGTTACGACGTTCGAGCGGGACGCCCGCGAGATCGTGGAGGCGATCGATGTCGTCCTGGGCTGATGACTCGAAGGCGGTTCGCGCCCGTCGGACCGCCACGCGGTTGATCGGCCCAACGGCCGGGTAGGCCGGGCTCGATGGGCCGCGAAGCGGAGCGCGATCTCATCGTGGTCGGCGGGGGGATCGTGGGTCTTGCGACTGCCGTCGCGGCGCAGGATCGCGGCATCGAGGTGCTCTGCTTCGAGGCGGCCCGACCGGGTGCGGGTCAGTCCGCGGGCCGGACGCGCATCTTTCGCCATCGCCACGAGCGGCCGGAGCTCGTCGAGCTCGCGGTGCGCGCACGGCGGGAGTGGGAGCGCTGGGAGGCACGGCTGGGCCACAGGCTGGTCGGCGACGAGGGCGCGCTGGTGGCAGGGCCGGACCTCGAGGACCACGCCCGTCGCTTCGAGGCCGCGGACGTCGAGTACACGGAGGTCGAACCCTCCGCGCAGCGGCGGGCGCTCCCGATCCTCGCCTCTCTCGGCGAGACCGCGCTCCTCGACCGCAAAGGCGGCGCCATCCGTATCCGCGTCGCCGTCGACGCGCTGGTCGGTTGGCTGGGCGAGCGGCTGATACTCGCCGAGGTGCTGGGCCTGGAGCAGGCGGACGGGGCTCTCGAAGTCCACACGTCCGAGGGCATATGGCGCGCCCGCCGCGCCGTCGTCTGCGCCGGCTCCGGCACCGACAGGCTCGCGCAGCCGCTCGGCGTCGAGCTTCCCGTGAGGCACGCCTGCCAGCTGCGAGCCACGTTCGGCGTGCGTGAGGGGCTCGCCTACGAGCGCCTCGCCTGCCTGCTCGACCGTCGCGATGCGGCGGCGAGCGGCGTCTACGCCGCGCAGTGCGAGGGAAGACCCTGCTACACCGTCGGACTGCACTCGAGCGAGGTGTCCCTCCCCAACGGCACCGCACCGATCCCGCCCGCCGAGTCGCTCTCGCCCGCCGTCGAGCGCACCTCCCGCTACGTCGCCGAGAACCTCCCCGGCCTCCACCCCGAGCCCATCGAGCTGCGCCTGTGCCGGACCACCAAGCTGCCCTGGGGCGACGACGCCTTCGCTGCGTGGCAGGAGGGTCCGCTGACCGTGTTCGCGGGCAACAACGTGTTCAAGGTCGCGCCGCTGATTGGGCCCTTGCTCGTGGACTCCGCGGTGTCCGACGAGGTGACTCCCGAGCTGGCCGTGCCCGTGGAGGCGCCGGCGTAAGGCCCAAGCGTGGCGGGCGGAAGGTTCGGCAGTGGTCGCCCGAGGGAATCAGCGCAGGGGATCAACACATCGAGATGGAGGACGACATGACCCACGAAACGGCCGAGCAACCACTCGAGGGAAAGCGCGCCGCGGTCGCCGTCGGCCCGCTGTTCGAGGACATCGAGGCCCTGTATCCGCTCTACCGCCTCCGCGAGGCCGGCGCCGAGGTGCAGGTCATCGGCTCGGAGGCCGGCACGACGCTCCCGGGCAAGAAGGGCGACGAGATCGAGACCGAGCGGGCGGCCCGCGATCTCTCGGCCGGCGACCTGGACCTGCTCGTGATCGCCGGCGGCTTCGGCCCCGACAAGCTGCGCACCGACGAGGGCCTGCTCGGGCTCGTGCGTGACCTCGACGAGCAGGGCAAGCCGATTGCGTTCATCTGCCACGGGGGCTGGGTCCCGGCATCGGCCGACATCGTCGCGGGCCGGCGCGTGACCGGCAACCCCTCGATCGCCGACGACATGCGCAACGCCGGTGCCGAGTGGGAGGACGCGGAGGTCGTGGTCGACGGCAATCTCGTCTCCTCCCGCAAGCCGGGCGATCTGCCGGCGTTCCTGCGCGCGACGATCGAGGTCGCGGCGCACGCCCCGGCCGTCGCGTAACCGAGCGGCGCGAGCCCCGGCTCGCGCCGTGGCGAGCGCGACTGCTCTTTGAGGCTCTCGCCGCCGCGAGCCCCCTAGCCCGTGGAGTCGCTCCCGGCCGTCAGGCGTCGCAGGGTGTCCACGTCGAGGCGTCCCGGGGGATCGAGTCGGTGAGGATCGGCCAGGACCGAGACGGGCGCGTCCGGGCGCCCGAAGCCGTCGAGAACGAGGTCGGCATCGTCGAAGTCCTGCTCGCGCGTGTAGTCGTTCACCACGACCACGCAAGCCAGGCCGGCCGCCTTGGCCGCCCTGAGGCCGTTGGCGGAGTCCTCCAACCCCGGGGCGGCTGAGGCCCGGAGCCCGAGCCGCTCGAGCGCCATCTCGTGGGCCATCGGGTCGGGCTTTCGCTCCGGGGCATCGTCGCTGGCCACGATGGTCTCGAAGCGCTCGAGCCCGAACAGGCGGTCGAGCAGGGGCTCGACCCACGTCCGGGTCCCCGTCGTCGCCACCGCCAGCCGCACGCCGGCGTCCTCGAGCTCGTCGAGCAGCTCGCTGACGCCCGGGCGCGCCTCGATCTCGCCCTGGCTCGCCACCTCGGTGAAGATCTCGGTCTTGCGGGCTTGGAGGCGGCTCGCGAGCTCGTCGCGCTCGTCCTCGGGCATGCCCTGCTGCTCGAAGTAGGCGTTGATGCGGCGCTCCCCCCCGGTCACGGCGAGCAGCTCGCCGTAGCGCTCCACGTCCCAGCGGTCGGGGAGACCGGCCTCCTCGAAGGCCCGGTTGAAGGCGACGCGGTGACCGTCGCGCTCGCTGTCGACCAGGGTGCCGTCGACATCGAGCACGACCGCCTGCAGGCGGTCTCCGACTATCCCGCCCGCCACTCGTCCGGGTCCGTCTCCTCCCCCAGCACCGCCAGGGCGGCCGCGCGGACCTTCTTCGCGTGCGGGAGCGTCGCGTTCTCCAGATTCTTCGCGTACGGCATGGGCACCTCGGCCATACCGACGCGGCCGATCGGTGCGTCAAGGTCGTCGAAGCACGCGTCCTGGATGCGCGCGCACAGCTCGGCGCTGACGCCGTAGGTCGCCCAGCCCTCGTCGACGCAAAGGGCGCGGTTGGTCTTGGCGAGCGAGCGGGCCACCGTCTCCATGTCGAGCGGACGGAGCGAGCGCAGGTCGATCACCTCGGCCGAGATCTCGTCCTCCTCGAGCTGCTCGGCCACCTGGAGCGAGCGCTGCGCGGCCATGGAGTGGCCGATCAGAGTGATGTCGTCGCCCTCGCGCGTCACCTTCGCCTCGCCGATGGGCGTCACGCAGTCCGGATCCTGGGAGACCTCGCCCTTCAGGTTGTAGGACGGCAGGCTCTCCACGACGAGCACCGGGTCGTCGTCACGGATCGCCGCCTTCAGAAGGCCCTTCGCGTCCGCCGGTGTCGCGGGGGTGACGACCTTGAGCCCGGGCACGTGGGCGAACCAGCCCTCGAGGTTCTGGGAGTGCTGAGCGGTGAGCTGGCTGCCAGCTCCGTTCGGGGTGCGGATCACCATCGGGCAGCCGACCTGCCCGCTGAACATGTACCGGACCTTCGCGGTGTGGTTGACGACCTGGTCCATCGCGACGAGGATGAAGTTGATCGTCATGATCTCGACGACCGGCCGCAGTCCGGTCATCGCCGCCCCGGTCGCAAGACCGGTGAAGCCCTCCTCCGAGATGGGCGCCTCGCGGATCCGCCGCGTTCCGAACTCGTCCAACAGCCCCGCGGTGACCTTGTAGGACCCCTCGAAGATCCCGATCTCCTCGCCGATGAGGAAGACCCGCTCGTCGTGCAGGAGCTCCTCGCGCAGCGCGCGGCGAAGCGCCTCCCGGTAGGAGATCTCCTCCGTCTCGTACTCGTGCTGCTCGTCCGACTCCTGGCGCTGGCGCTCCTCGCCGTGCTCGAGCTCGTCCGTGGCGTGCCCGCTCGCCGTCTCGGTATCGGTGGCGGACTCATCCATGTCCCAGCTCCTTCTCGATTACCAGCTCGCGCTCCCCGAAGGGGCTGCCCGGGGTCATGCGAGCGAACTGCTCCCCGGCGTGCTCGTCGCCGTAGACGTGACGAGCGAGCGAGTCGAGCTCCGGGGGATCCGCGTTCTCCGCGAACTCGACCGCCTCCTGGACCCGCGCGTCCATCCGCTCGCGGACCTCGTCGAGCTCTTCCGACTCGACGATCCCGCGGTCGAGGAGGGTCTGGCCGAAGCGGGATATCGGGTCGTGCTCCTTCCACTCCTCGATCTCCTGATCGGTGCGATACGCGGTGCCCGGGTCGGCCACCGAGTGCCCGCGGAAGCGGTAGGTGACGCACTCGAGGAGGGCCGGCCGGCGCTCCTCCCGCGCGCGGCGGAGAAGGCGGTCGCAGGCCTCCATGACCGCTTCGACGTCCTGACCGTCGACCCGCTCCGCGTGCATGGCGTACGCGGCCGCGCGCTTCCACACCTCCGGCTCCGCTGACGACATGTGCACCGAGGTGCCCATGCCGTAGAGGTTGTTCTCCACGAGGTAGACGACCGGAAGCTCGAGCAGGCCGGCGAGGTTGAGCGCCTCGTGCCAGGCGCCCTCGTTCACCGCGGCCTCGCCGAGCTCGCAGAGGACGGCGTGCGGCTCGTCCGTGTGGGCGAAGGTGAAGGCAGCACCCGTCGCGAGCGGCACGTGGCCGGCCACGATTCCCCAGCCGCCGAGGTAGCCGCGGCTCGGATCGGCGAGGTGCATCGAACCCCCGCGGCCACCGGCGCAGCCGGCGGCGCGCCCGAAGAGCTCGGCCATCACCGACTCGGCCGAGACCCCCCGTGCGAGCGCGAGGTGGTGGCAGCGGTACGCGGTGACGAGGATGTCGTCCTGCTCGAGCGGCTCGAGCCCGCCCACCGCGACGGCCTCCTGACCGGAGGAGAGGTGACAGTAGCCCCCGATGCGTGCCTTCTTGTACTGGCGCTCGGCCTCCTCCTCGAAGAGCCGGATGAGGACCATCATCTCGTAGAGCTCGCGCAAGCGGTCGGCGCTGGGCGAGATCTGGCTCTCGGGCCCGGCGGGGCTCCCTCCGCCTACGAGGAGGTCCGGCCCGACGCGCCCCCCGGCGGCTCCGCCCGGCTCCGTCGCCTGGCCGTCCGACCCTTCGTCGCCGGGCTCCGGCTCGGTCTCGCCACCCCCGGCCTCCGCCCGGCCATCCTTGCTCGCCTGCTTCCCGCGCGTCACGCTGCACAGCCTCCATTCCTCGAGGGCTACTCCACGGTCGCCCCGGGACGCAGATACCCACGCGCACCGTACCGCAAGCGAGCGCTACGAGCGCGAGCAGGGAAGTGCGGACCTCACTATTCCGAAGATGCGCCGGCGCCGGGAGAGCGGCGGCTGCGAAACTCGAACCGTGGATCTCGAGCTCCTCGATCGCACCCTCGCCGACCGGGGCGAGCCCGGCTTTCGCGCCAGACAGATCTGGGAGTGGGTCGCCCGTGGCGCCGAGTCCTACGAGGAGATGACGAACCTCCCCGCCGCCCTGCGAGCCGAGCTCGCCGCGGCCGTGCCGCTCTCCTCGCTCACCCTCGAGCGCGAGGCCCACGCCCGCGACGGAACCGAGAAGGCGCTGCTTCGCACCCGGGACGATCGCCCGCTCGAGGCCGTCCTCATGCGCTACCGCGACGGGCGGCGCTCGGTCTGTCTGTCGAGCCAGTCGGGCTGCCCGCTCACCTGCACCTTCTGCGCCACCGGGGCGATGAGGTTCGCCCGCAACCTGACCGCGTCGGAGATCCTCGACCAGGCGCTCCACTTCCGCCGCCGCTCGGCAATAGACCACGTGGTCTTCATGGGCATGGGCGAGCCGATGCTCAACCTCGACGCCGTGCTCGCCGTCTGCGGGCGCCTGCCGGACCTCGGCGTGAGCGCCCGCCGCATCGCGATCTCCACCGTGGGCTGGATCCCCGGCATCGAGCGGCTCGCGGCCGAGGGCCCGCCGGTGCGGCTCGCGCTCTCGCTGCACGCGCCCGAGGACGCGCTGCGCTCAGAGCTCATGCCGGTCAACGACCGCTACCCGCTGGGTGACGTGCTCGCGGCCTGCCGGCGCTGGTCGCGGGCGCGGCGCGCGCCGGTGTTCGTCGAGTACCTGATGCTCGACGGGGTCAACGACCGCTACGAGCAGGCGGTCGCCCTCGCCGGCCTGCTCGGCCGAGACGGGGCGTTCAAGGTCAACCTCATCCCCTACAACCCGACCGGGGCCGGGTTCGCCGGCTCGAGCCGGGCGGCGATCGACGCATTCCGCGCGGCGCTGGCCGAGCGGAGCGTGACCGCGACCGTACGGCTCACCCGGGGCCGGGAGATCGATGCGGCCTGCGGACAGCTCGCCGCGCGCGAGGGCGAGCTCGCGCGGGCCTAGCGGCGGCGGCTCAGCCGCCGTCCGAGGCGCCCGGCGGGCCGCTTCCCCACAGCTCGCCGTCGCGCCCGAGCCGGCGCTCGGCGTCGGCGCGGCCCATCTCGATCAGCCTCTCGGCGTAGTGGTTCTCGAAGAAGAAGTAGGAGAGGAGCTCGCCGTGGGGCTCGGTCACTCCGCCCACGAGCCGACCGAGCAGCGCCACGTTGGGGGAGCGAAGGCCCTTGAGGCCGGCGTAGCGGGCGTGGAAGACCTCCGCCGCCGCGTCGCCGACGGAGTCGCGGTGGGGCGGCGTGACGAGGATGTAGGGCACCTGCTTGTAGGGCGCCTTGCCGTGGCGCTCACGGTTGCGCCGCGTGGCCTCCGTGCCGGCCTCGTCGCCGACGATCAGGTTGATCTTCCCGAGCATCCGCACGTCCACGATGAGCGGATCGGCCATGGTCGCGAGCAGGAGCTGGACGGCGCCGTCGGCGACGTCGGGAGCGTTCTTGGGGTCCTGCCACGGCGCGTGCTCGACGCGGCCGACGGAGTGAGTGGCCGAGATCACCACCCGGTCGACGCCGAAGTCGAGCACCGGCTTGATCGGGGTGTTGAGGCGCGTGCCGCCATCGTAGTACCAGCCTCGCGCGCTCTCCGGTCGCTCGACCGAGACCGCCGGGAATAGGACCGGGATCGCCGCCGAGGCGCGCACGTGCTCGGAGGACAGGGTCGTAGGGACGTAGTGGATGTCGTGCGACTCGAAGAGCTCGCCTTGCGTGCGTCCCTCGACAAAGACCACGCTCGTCGCCGTGGCCACCGCCGTGGCCACGACGCCGACGGCGTCGAGGCGCCCCTCCTCGACGTTGTCGTGCAGGGCCTCCCAGTCGATCCAGCGGTCGAGCGTCCGGCCGAGCGGCGTGGGGTCGAGCATTCCCTCGAGGTTTACGCCCGGCACGCCGAGGACCTCGCCGGCGTACCGCAGGGCCGTGAGCGAGGCCTGCAGACTGACAATGGGGCGCACCACGAGGCCCATGCGGATCTCGCGCCAGCGCGCGAGCAGGCCGTCGACGGCGCTCTCGGCGTCGAGGTGGGCACAGGAGGCGAGGTAGGCCGCGTTGATCGCCCCGACGCTCGTTCCCAGGATCACGCGCGGGCGCTCGCCGCGGCGCTCGAGCTCGGGCAGCAGCACCGAGACCACGCCGGCCTCGTAGGCCCCCCGCGCGCCGCCGCCGGAGAGCACGAGCCCGACCGTGTCGCTTCTCGCCATGGACGCGCACAGTACGCGCACCCGCGGGCGCATGCATCGCGCGTCGGCGGGGGATTACGGGAGGGGAGGTCAGACCCGAAGGGGAGAGCCAAGCATGGCAGCAGGAGAGCGACGCCGAGCGGGGCCCGCGAGGGATGGAGCAGGCCGAAACAGCGCAGGCGACGGCGCTCGCCGCGGGCCTGGGGGTGCGTCCACACGAACCGCGCCGAAGAGGACGTCGCGCGCGAGCGAGGGCCGCCGGAGCAGCCGCGACGGAGAGGGCCGTCCCCGCGAGAACCGCTCGTCCTCGGGCCCTGAAGGCGCCCCCGGCGGCCTCGCGGGACTCATTCAGCGCCGTGCCGGCCAGTGGTCGCTCGACTCGCTCGACCCCGCGTTCGCCCGCAGCCAACGCCACGTCTGGAACCTCCTGCAGGATCACTACTTCCGCATCGAGATCGAGGGCTGGCACCGCCTGCCCGACCCGCCGGCGCTGCTCGTAGGGACGCACGCGGCGGGGATCTTCCCGGTCGAGGCGTGGATGTTCGGGCTGAGCTGGTGGCGGCGATTCGAGGAGGACCGCATCCTCCACACCACGGCGCACGACGCGCTCATGGCCGCCCCGGGGGCCGGAACCTACTTCCGCAAGATGGGCGTCATGTCGGCCTCGCCGGAGACCGTGTCCGCCGCGCTCGAGGCCGGTCGCGACGTGGCCGTCTACCCCGGCGGTGACGTCGACTCGCTGCGACCTTGGCGAAAGCGCGACCAGGTGATGCTCGCCGGGCGCGCCGGCTTCGTCAAGCAGGCGATCCGCTCGGGCGTCCCGATCGTCCCGCTCGCCCAGACCGGCGGATCCGACACCATGTTCACGCTCAGCAACGGGAAGTGGCTCGCGCGGGCCCTTGGCCTCAACCGGCTCGCCCGCGCGGAGGCGCTGCCGCTGGCCGTCGGGCTGCCGTGGGGAATCGCCCCCGGAGTGCTGCCGTTCCTCCCGCTCCCCGCCAAGCTGCGCTCGGAGCTGCTCGAGCCCGTGTTCCTCGACGACGATCCCGAGCGCGCCGACGACGACGAGTACATCGAGGAGACCTACCGGGAGGTCGAGCGGCGGCTTCAAGCAGGCATGAATCGCCTGGCGCGCCGACGGAGCTTCCCGCTCCTGGGCTGAGGCGAAGAGGCGCTTTCCCCCAACCTGACGAGCGGTGAGAGGCGGTCGTGAGGGCTTAGCTCTCGGCTCGGGCCTCGCCCGCCCGCAGCAGGCGCTCGCGCAGCTCGCCCTCCTCCTCCGGCGAGGGGTCGAAGCTCGCCGCGTCGGGCAGCTCGTCCAGCCCGGTGAGGCCGAACAGCCGCTCGAACAGCGCGGTCGTGCGGTAGAGCACCGCCCCGAACCGCGACCGCCCGACCTCCTCGATGACTCCCCGCTCGAGCAGTGCTCCCACGGCCGACTCCGAGGCGACGCCGCGGATGCGCGCGACCTCGGGCCGCGAGACCGGCTGCAGGTAGGCGACGATCGCCAGGCACTCGGCCTGGGCCTGGGTCAGCGGAGGGGTGCGCGGGCGGGCCAGCAGGCGCCGCGCGGCGGGCTCGGCGACCGGGTCGGTGGCGAGCGCAAGGCCCCCGGCGACCTCGCGCAGGACAACCCCGCGCCAGCCCTCGGCGTAGTGCTCGCGCAGGCGGGCGAGCGCCTCGACGACGTCGCTCTCGCTCGCCTCGGACGCGTCGGCGAGCTCGGCCAGCGACACCGGGTCGGGCGACAGGAAGAGCAGCGCCTCGACGATGCGGGCGAGCTCGTTCATCGGGCGGTCCCCCCCGCCTTCACCTCGCGGATCTCGATCGGCCCGAACGGCTCGGCCTGCGCCCAGGCTGCCTCGCCGGACTTGTAGAGCTCGAGCAGGGCGAACAGCGTGACCGCCTCGGTCGTGCGGTCGGCGCCCTCCACGCACTCGTCGAAGCTCACGCGGGCGCGATCCGCGAGCAGAGCCCGCAGATGGGCGATGCGACGCTCGAGCGAGACCGCCGGTCGCGCGATGTGGCGGACGTCGAGCGCGGGCGGCGAGCGCAGCAGGTCGCCGAGCGCGCGAGCGAGCGCCTCGGGCTCGTAGACCGCCTCGGCGCCCTCGAGCGGCGCGCGGCGCAGCTCGGGCGGGAGCGGCGCGGCGCGGTAGCGGTAGCCGTGCTCGGCCTCGAGTCGTCCGCGCAGGTGGGCGGCCGCGCCGCGGTAGCGGGCGTACTCGAGCATCCGCGCGAGCAGCTCCTCCGCTGCCTCGGGCGGCGCGAGCTCGAGCGGCTCCTCCTCCTCCTCCTCCTCGCGCGGGAGCATCAGCCGCGACTTGAGCTCGAGCAACGCGGCGATCAGGACGAGGAACTCGGTCGTGGCCTCGAGGTCAAGCTCGCCGGTGCGCTCGAGGTGGTCGAGGTAGGCGAGCACGACCTCGGCGAGGTCGAGCTCGAGCAGGTCGATCTCCTCGCGCAGGACGAGGGCGAGGAGGAGGTCGAACGGACCGTGGAAGACCTCGAGATCGAGATCGAGCGCAGGCAGGGCCACGGACGGAGCCTAGGCGCTGGCGCCGACGCTGGGACCCCGACCCGACGGTCGGGCGAGTCTCAGCGCCTATGGCGGCCCCGAGAAGCGTGCGCCTAGCGGACCGCGGCGCCCGCCGGCCCCACCCCCATCCGCTCGCGCACGTCGGCGAGCGTCTCCCGCGCGATCGCCCGCGCCCGCTCCGCTCCGTCGCCGAGCACCGCCTCGAGCGCCCCCTCGTCGCCGCGCAGCTCCGCGTAGCGCTCGCGGACCGGGGACAGGAACTCCGCGACGGCATCGCCCACCGCCTGCTTGAAGCTCCCGTAGCCCACCCCGTCGAACTCGAGCTCGACGTCCGCCGACTCGGTCTCGCCGATCACCGCCATGACCTCGATCAGGTTCGAGATCCCCGGCTTCTCGGGCGAGCGAATGATGTCGCGCCCCGAGTCGGTGACGGCGCTCTTGAGCTTCTTGACGATCGCCGCCGGCTCGTCGAGGACGTAGATGACCCCCTGCTCGGTCGAGCCGGTGGTCGACATCTTTCGGTCGGGCTCCTGAAGGTCCATGATCCGCGCGCCGACCTCGGGAATGCGATGGTGAGGGACGACGAGCGTCTCCCCGAAGCGCTCGTTGAAGCGCAGCGCGATGTCACGCATGAGCTCGACGTGCTGGCGCTGGTCGGCGCCCACCGGAACCTCCTCGGCCCGGTAGGCGAGCACGTCGGCGGCCTGGAGCACCGGGTAGATGAAGAGCCCCGCCGAGACGAGCTCACGCTGGCGCTCGGACTTCTCCTTGAACTGGTGCATGCGGTTGAGGTCGCCGTGCGCGGTCACCGAGCACAACAGCCAGCAGAGCTCGGGGTGCTCGGCCACGTCTCCCTGTCGAAAGAGGACGCAGCGCGCGGGGTCGAGCCCGGCTGCGAGCAGCATGGCCGCAGTGTCGAGGACCGACCCCCGCAGCGCCGCGGGGTCGTAGGGCACGGTCGTCGCGTGCAGGTCGACGATGCAGAGGATCGCCTCTCCCCGCTCCTGGGCGTCGACGTAATGGCGGATCGCCCCGATGTAGTTGCCGAGGTGCTTGCGCCCGGTGGGCTGGATGCCGGAGAAGATGCGCACGCTCAGGCTCCGTACGGAGAGGCGAGGTCCTCGAACATGGGGAAGTGGCGCACGTTCGTGGTCCAGAGCTCGGCATCGAGCCGTTGGGCGCTGGCGGCGATCACGTAGTCGACGACCTCGATGCCCGGGTGGCTGCGGACGTAACGCGCGGCCAGCGCGCCGGCCTCCTCTGCGACCTCACCGTCAACATCGATCCATTCGAGCCGCTCGAGCAGTCGCCTGGTGGCCTCGGTCTCATCCGGACGCACGCCCGCGAGGATCTCGACCTTGGTGAGGACGGACGCCGCCACGCGCGTGCCGGAGCGTCTGGCCTCTCGGACGAGCTGACGAGCGCGATCGTCGCCCCGAAGGTGGTCAACCAGGACCGAGGTGTCGACGACAGCCGTCACAGCCCGAGCCGCCGGCCGAGGCCAGGGCGCAGGTCCTCGACGTAGGCGGCGCCGTCGAAGTCCCGATCTCGCCACACGCCGAAGCTCTCATCGAGGGCCTGCTCGTCGAGGCCGTCGTCGGATCCGTAGGTGACGTTCACAGCCCTGCGAACGAGCTCGGCAAGCGTTGCGCCGGTGCGCTGCGAGCGCAGCTTGAGGCTTGCGTACTGCTCGTCCGTGAGTGTGATCTGGGTGCGGTGTCCCATGCTTGATGTAAGGCTACATCACTCTGCCGAGTTACTCCTCGAGCAAGCAGGCGGCGGCACTCGGCTTCCTCGTAGGACCGGCCAGCCGCCGGACGCAGTGGGTCAGCTCCCTCAAGGCGAGGTTGCCTATTCACTCCTCCCAGTCCGGCGCGAACGGCGGATCGACCACCGGCTCGCCGCGCTCGAGGCCGTCGATCCGCCGCAGCTCCTCGTCGCTCAGGTTGAGCTCGAGCGCGTCGAAGTTCGATTCGATCCGCTCCGGCGAGGCCGCCTTGGGAACCGCGGCGACGTGGTCCTGCTCGATCAGCCAGCGCAGTGCGACCTGGGCGGTGGTGGCACCGTGTGAGGCGGCGATCTCCTCGAGCGTGGGGTCGGACAGCGCCTGGCCCTGGGCCAGCGGGGCGAAGGCGGTGAGCAGGAAGTCGTGCTCGACGGCGAGTCCGAGGAGCGTCTTCTGGCCGAGGAAGGGGTGGTACTCGACCTGGTCGCAGAAGATCATCGCGTGCTCCATCGCCTGCTCGACCAGCGAGGGGGGGAAGTTGCTCACGCCGACGTGGCGCACCTTTCCCCCGTCCTGCAGCTCGCTCATGGCCTCGAGGGTCTCGGCCATCGGGACGTGGTCGTGGGGCCAGTGGATGAGCAGCAGATCGACGTAGTCGGTGCGCAGCTTGCGCAGGCTTTCGTCGGTGGACGTGCCGACCCGGTCGCGCTGCACGGACTCGCCCTGGAGCTTCGTGGTCAGGAAGACCTCTTCGCGGGGGACGCCGGCGGTCTCCATCCCCGCACCGACGCGATCCTCGTTGCCGTAGGCCTGCGCGGTGTCGACGTGGCGATAGCCGACCGAGAGGGCGTGCTCGACGCCGCGCTCGCACTCGTCGCCTGAGAGCCGGAAGGTTCCGTAGCCGAGCGAGGGGACCTCGACTTCCTGGACTGTCGTGATCTTGTTCATGTTCGGCGCGTGCCCGCGACGGCGGCGGGCGAAACGGCCGACCGTCGTCAGCGCTGAGTCCTCCCCTCGCGGACACGCTCCACGGCCTTCGCGATCCTGCGCTCGCGGGTCTCTTCTCGCCTCGTCTCCTCGATCCACTCGACGTACTCGCGCCGGTGCGAGAGGGACATGCCGTCGAAGCGCTCGCGGACGCCGCCGGCCTCGAGGGCGGCGGTTGACCACCAGATAGTGGTCGTCCCCGTACCGGCGACTCAGAGGCTTCCGCTCGTCACCTGGCGAGCGTCGTCGGGGTCGCCCGGCGGCTGGTCGGCGGCCGGGGGCTGGCGCACCACCGGTCGGCGCGCGGCCCCGGCCTCGTCGAGCCGCCGCACCGGCGTCGTGTACGGCGCCCCCTGGGCGATCTCGGGGTCCTCGGCGGCCTCCTCGAGCACCGCCCGCACCGCGTCAACGAACCCGTCGAGGCGCTCCTTGGGCTCGGTCTCGGTGGGCTCGATCAGCATCGCCTCGTCGACGAGCAGCGGGAAGTAGACGGTCGGCGGGTGGACGCGGTGGTCGAGCAGGCGCTTGGCGATGTCGAGGGTCTTCACGCCGAGGTTCCGTTTAGCGCCCTGGCCGGAGAGCACGAACTCGTGCATGCAGGGGCGGTCGAATGCCACGGGTAGGTGCTCGGCGATGCCGGGCTCGGCGAGTCGCGCCTTGAGGTAGTTGGCGTTCAGCACCGCCGCGTCCGAGGCCTCGCGCAGGCCGTCGCCGCCGAGCGAGCAGATGTAGGCATATGAGCGCACGAAGACGCCGAAGTTCCCCTGGAAGCCGCGCAGGCGCCCGATCGACTTGGGGCGGACGAAGTCGAGGTCGTAGACCGGCGCGGCCCCGTTGCCGGGGTCGACCTCGACGACCTGCGGACGCGGCAGGAAGGGCTCGATGCGGTCCGACACCGCGATCGGCCCCGCGCCCGGGCCGCCGCCGCCGTGGGGCTGGGAGAAAGTCTTGTGCAGGTTGAAGTGGACGATGTCGAAGCCCATGTCGCCGGGCCGCGAGATCCCCATGACCGCGTTCAGGTTGGCGCCGTCGTAGTAGAGCGTCGCACCGGCGTCGTGGACAATCCGCGCGATCTCTGAGATGTTGCGGTCGAAGAGGCCGAGCGTGTTCGGGTTGGTGAGCATGAGGCAGGCGGTCTCGCCGTCGGCCTTTTCGCGCAGGTCGTCGAGGTCGACGCCGCCGTCGGGAGCCGTCCCCACCTTGACCACCTCGTAGCCCGCCATCCGAACCGTCGCCGGGTTGGTGCCGTGGGCGGTGTCGGGGGTTAGGACCTTCGTGCGCGGCTCGCCGCGATCGTCGTGGTAGGCGCGGGTGAGCAGCAGGCCCGCGAGCTCGCCGTGGGAGCCCGCGCTCGGCTGCAGGGAGACGTGCGGGAGCCCGGCGATCTCCGCGAGCGCGCGCCCGAGGCGCCACATGAGCTCGAGCGCCCCCTGGGCGTACTTGGCCTCCTGGGCGGGGTGTAGGCGGGCGTGCCCGGGGAAGGCCGCGACCCGCTCGTTCACCTTCGGGTTGTGCTTCATGGTGCACGACCCGAGCGGGTAGAAACCTGTATCGAGGTCGAAGTTCTTCTTCGACAGGTTGTTGAAGTGGCGGACGATCTCGGGCTCGGAGACCTCGGGCAGCGCCGGCGCCTCGGCTCGGCGCTCGCTCTGGGGGATGAGCTCCTCGAGCGGGGTCTCGGGCACGTCGAGTGGCGGCGCGACGAAGGCGCGGCGCCCGGGCTGAGAGCGCTCGTAGATCGTCGTGGTCTCATCGCCGCCGGGGGCGAAGCCCGCCGCACTCACGCCGACACCCGGCCCTCGTAGGAGACGAACTCGAGGAGCGAGCCGTCGGGGTCACGGAAATAGACGCTCTGTCCGTGCCCGCGGCCGACCGCCCGGCGAGCGACCGGGCCCTGCTCGACCGCGACACCGCGCCGCGTGAGGTGCTCGACAGCTTGGGCGATCGAACCGGGCCACACGAAGGCGACGTGGCTCGCGCCAGGTGAGACCGCGTGGGGAGGCTCGGGTGTCGAGCCGGGGCCGTGGACGGTCACGAGCTGCTCGCCGAAGCGGTAGGCCGAGACCCCCCGGGGCAGCTCGATGAGCTCCGCGCCCACCACGTCATGCCAAAAAGCGTTGGCTGCATCCCAGTCCGAGACGCCGACCGCGCAGTGGTCCAGTCGCGTAGAGGTCAAGCCGCCACCTCGTCGCGGACCGACGCGGCGTGGCGCGCCAACCGGTCGATGTCAGCCCGCGTGCGGCGCTCGGTGACCGCCACCAGCAGCCCGTCCGGATACTCCGGGTAATCCTGGCCGAGCCGGTAGCCCGGATTCACGCCGTCGGCGCGCGCGCTCTCCATCAGCCCGTCGAGGTCGGGCACGCGAACCGCGAACTCCCGCACGACCGGCCCGGGGTTGATCGCCTCGAGGCCGAGCGCCTCGCGCGCGTAGTGGCTCCGCCGCGCCATCAGCTCGCCGAGCTCGACGATCCCCCGGCGACCGAGCCACGCCAGGTAGACCATCCCGGCGAGCGCGTTGAGCGCCTGCGAGGTGCAGATGTTGTGGGTCGCCTTCTCGCGGCGGATGTGCTGCTCGCGGGTCTGGAGGGTGAGGACGAACCCGCGCTTTCCGTCGACGTCGACGGTCTCCCCGGCGATCCGCCCGGGCATCTTGCGGAGGTAGCGCTCGGCGGCGGCGTAGAAGCCGAACGAGGGCCCGCCGAAGTCGAGCCGGTTGCCGAGCGTCTGCCCCTCGCCCACCGCGATGTCGATGCCGTACTCGCCGGGCGGCCTCAGGATGCCGAGGGTCAGCGGGTCGACCGCGCATACGCACAGGGCGCCGGTCCGCTTGGCGGCCTCGACGAGCGGGCCGAGCTCCTCGACCGTGCCGAGGAAGTTCGGCTGCTGGAGGAAGACGGCGCTCGTGTCGTCGTCGATCGCGGCGGCGAGCGCCTCGAGGTTGGTGGCGCCGTGCTCGTCGAGGGGCGTCTCCGCGACGCGCGAGCCGAAGCCGCGGGCGTAGGTCGACAGTGCCTCCCGCGAGTGTGGGTGCAGCCCGCGCGATGCCACGAGCCTGCCGCGGCCGTTCTCGAGCTTGGCCAGGTAGCCGGCCGAGGCCGCCGACGACGGTCCCTCGTACAGCGAGGCGTTCGAGACCTCCAGCCCCGTGAGCTCCGAGATCGCGGTCTGGAACTCGAACATGACCTGGAGGCCGCCCTGGGAGATCTCGGGCTGGTAGGGCGTGTAGGGCGTCAGGAACTCCGACCGCTGGGTGATCGAGTCGACGAGCGCCGGGACGTAGTGGTCGTACATGCCCGCCCCGACGAAGGTCACCTCTTCGTCGGCGCTGCGGTTGCGGGCGGCGAGCGCACTCAGGTGCTCGGTGACCTCGAGCTCCGACATGCCCGGCGGCAGCGCGAGCTGTCGATCGAGGCGCACCTCGGCCGGTATGTCGGCGAAGAGCTCCTCGAGCGAGCCCGCGCCGATGGCCTCGAGCATGGCTCGGCGGTCGGAGTCGGTGATCGAGGTGTAGCGACTCACGGGCGGGAGGGGCGAATCAGCTCTCCTGGACGAGCTGCTCGTAGGCCTCGCGGTCGAGCAGCGAGTCGCGCTCGCTCGGGTCGCTCAGGCGCACGCGTACCATCCAGCCCGCGCCGTAGGGATCCTCGTTGACAGCGCCCGGCTCGTCCCCGAGGGCGTCGTTGACGGCGACGATCTCCCCGGAGAGGGGAGCGATGACGTCGGAGACCGCCTTGACCGACTCGACCTCGGCGTAGGGCTCGTCCTTTCGGATCTGCGTCCCCACCGACGGCGGGTCGAAGAAGACGACCTCGCCGAGCGAGTCCTGCGCGAACCAGGTGATGCCGAAGGTCCCCTCCTCGCCGTCGAGGCGGGCCCAATCGTGCTCGGGGTGGTAGAGGAGCCCCTCGGGGTAGCTCTGCTCGGCGGCCAGGGGTTACTCATCCTCCTTGCGGTAGAGCGGTTTCTCGCGGACCTCGGCCGGGCGCCGGCGCCCGCGCACGTCGACCTCGATCGGGGTGCCGGGTGCCGCGGCCGACGCGGGAACGTACCCCATCCCGATCCCCTGGCCGAGGCACGGCGACAGCGTCCCGCTCGTGACGACGCCCGCGGGCTCGCCCCCGACGAGGATGGGGTTGCCGTGCCGCGGGATGCCGGGACCCGTGAACGCGAAGGGCACGAGCCGATCGGCGGGGTCGCCGGCGGCGCGCAGGGCCTCGGCGCCGACGAAGTCGGTGTCGAGCTTGCACGCCCACCCGAGCCCGGCCTCGATCGGGGTGCGGTCCTCGGAGAGGTCGTTGCCGTACAGGTGGAAGCAGGCTTCGAGGCGCAGGGTGTCGCGGGCGGCGAGGGCCGCCGGCGTGGCGCCGGCCTCGACCAGGGCGTCCCACAGCGGGGGAGCATCCCCGGGCTCGGTCAGGAGCTCGACACCGTCCTCGCCGGTATAGCCCGTGCCACACAGCAGGCAGTCGACGCCGGCCACGGTCGCTCGGGCGGTCCGCATGCGGCCGGGGGCCTCGCCGTCCTCGAGCAGCCCGGCGAGGATGGCGCGCGCCGCGGGACCCTGGAGGGCGAGCATCGCGTGGTCGGCGGCGGCGTCGCGGACGGTCAGGCCGTCGAAGCCCTCGGCGTGCCGGGCGAGCCACGCGAAGTCGCGCTCGTGGTTGGAGGCGTTGGTCACCGTGAGGAAGCTGCCGCGGCCCAGGCGATAGGTGAAGAGGTCGTCGAGGACGCCGCCGTCCTCGCGACAGAGGAGCGAGTACTGGGCTCCGCCCTCAGACAGCCGGGTCACGTCGTTGGAGAGCATCCGCTGGAGGAAGGCCTCGGCCTGGGGACCGCCCGTCTCGACCTGGCCCATGTGCGAGACGTCGAACAGCCCGGCATGACGGCGCACCGCGACGTGCTCGGCGCGGATGCCGTCGACGTACTGGACCGGCATCTCCCAGCCCGCGAAGGGAACGAGCTTGGCCCCGGCGGCGGCGTGGCGCTCGCGCAGCGGGGTGCGGCGGAGGGTGTCCGTGGCGGGGGCCGACAAAGTCGCCTGACCCTACCAACGCGCCTTTGAAGGCTGCCGGTCAGGTGTCCTTGAGGAACGGCGGGACGTCGATCTCGTCGTCGTCGATCTCGAGCGAGGAGCGCTGGGCCTGGTCGAAGGCCGGCGGGCGCCGGCGAGGAGGCTCCTCACGCCAGGGCGAGCGGGCCTGGGGTCGCTCGCGCTCGGCCTCGAAGATCGGCGTCGACGCCGGCGGCGGGCCCCCTCCGTCGAAGCCGGTGGCGATGACCGTCACCCTCACCTCGTCGTCGAGCTCCTCGTCGATCACGGCGCCGAAGATGATGTTGGAGTTGCGGTCGGAGGCGCTCTGGATGATCTCGGCAGCCTCGTTGACCTCGAACAGCCCGAGGTCAACGCCGCCGGTGATGTTGAGCAGGATGCCCGTGGCACCCTCGACCGACTGCTCGAGCAGTGGGCTCGAGATGGCGTTGCGCGCCGCCTCGCCCGCGCGGTTCTCGCCCGCGGCGGTGCCGATGCCCATCAGCGCCGAGCCGGCGTCGCGCATGATCGTGCGAACGTCGGCGAAGTCGAGGTTGATCAGGCCGGGCGTGGTAATCAGGTCGGTGATCCCCTGGACGCCCTGGCGCAGGACGTTGTCGGCTTCGCGGAAGGCGTCGAGAATGCTCGTGCGCCGCTCGACGATCGAGAGCAGCCGCTCGTTGGGGATCACGATCAGCGTGTCGACCTGCTCGCGGAGGCGATCGATCCCCTCCGCGGCCTGACGGGTGCGCCGGCCGCCCTCGAACGCGAACGGCCGCGTGACCACCCCGACGCTGAGCGCGCCGATCTCGTTCTTGGCCACCTCGGCGATGACCGGGGCAGCACCGGTGCCCGTCCCCCCGCCCTCGCCCGCGGTGATGAACACCATGTCCGCGCCCTTGAGCGCCTCCTTCAGCTCGTCGCGGCTCTCGCTCGCCGCACCCTGGCCCACGTCCGGGCTCGCGCCGGCTCCGAGCCCGCGGGTGAGCTGCCCGCCGATCTGAAGCTTAATGTCGGCGTCGGTCATCTGGAGCGCCTGGGCGTCGGTATTGACCGAGATGAACTCGACCCCCTTGAGGCCGGCGTCGACCATGCGGTTGACGGCGTTCGCACCGCCGCCGCCCACGCCGACGACCTTGATCACGGCCAGATAGCTACCGGTGTCCATCGCGCTCGAGTGCCTCGCGTTCGGGGTCTTCAGCGGCCGCCTCAAGCCGCGAGTGGGAGTCGACACGCTCGACTCGCGCTTGAGTGTTCCGCTGGGGCACTATGCCCTGGTGGTCGGCACTCTAGAGCTTTTCTCCAGGTTTGCAACGGTCGCACCAGCGCCGTCGCGAACACTCAGCTGAGGTAGAGGCTTAGGGTTCTTCCGAACCCTCGATCCTCACTTGAGGATCCTCGATGGGCGCCTCACTCATCAACGCGTCCCCCGGCGCCGCGGACGGCTGGGGACTCGCGGCGGCGGCGAAGCCACCGGCGCTCGGACGGTCGGGCAGGCGCACGTCGACGAAGCGCGCGCCACGGGCCGAGCGATCGGCGAGCATGGCGGCGGCCGCCGACCACTTGCGGTCGAGCTCGGAGAGCGGGCCGAAGCGCAGCTCGGGGCCGCTGCGCAGCTCGACGACCCATCCGCGCTCGCGGCGCTCGATCCGCTCGAGCCAGGCTCCCAGGGGGCCCGGAGTCGCCGAGGCCAGCCGTGCGGCGGCAAGCGTGGTCCCACCACCCCCGCCCCGCTTCCTCGCGGCTTGGCCTTCTAGCCGCGGCAGCGGGCGATCGATCGGCTGGCCCCCGAGCAGGGTGCCATCGGCCGCCACGGGCACGAGCCTACCCCGCGGACCCTTGACGAGTCCGACGGGCGGGCGCTCCACGATCCTGATCGCCAGCCGGTTCGGCACGTCGGCGTTCGCCTCGAGGCTCACGACGGCGGGGTAGCGCTCGGCGATCCGGCGCAGCTCGTGCTCACGGACATGGAGCGTGGTCATGTCTCGCGCCGAGGCGCCGAGCTCGTCCGACAGCCGGTGTGCGTAACCGGGGCCCGCGCCCTCCACCGCAACCGCCTCGATATCGAAGACCGCCAGCTCCCGCGCCACTGCCAGGTAGGTTCCGGCGAGAACCAGCGCAACGCCGGTGACGCCCACCAGCAGCCGCCGGCGGCCGCGCGGGGAGAGCCGGCGGGGGGGGCCGGCGAGTCGGCGCTCGGCGCGAGTGGGTCGGGGCGAGGAACGCCGAGGCCGCGGGGGCGGACGGCGCCCGGTGGGGCGGCGCGGGGGGGCGGCGCCGCTCAAGGGAGGCCCCGCTCAGTCTCGTCCCCGAGGTTCCCGAGCACCTGCACCTCGGCCTCGAGCTCGACGCCGAAGCGGTCGCGCACCCGGCGCCGACCCTCGGCCATGAGCGCCAGCACGCTCGCCGTCGTGGCCTCGCCGGTGTTCTCGACGAAGTTGGCGTGCTTGGCCGAGAAGCGCGCGCCGCCCACCTCGAGCCCGCGACAGCCGGCGGCGTCGAGCAGGAGTCCCGCGGTTCGCCCCTCCGCGCGTGGGTCGTCGGGGTTCTTGAACGTCGAGCCGAAGGTCTTGATCCCCGACGGCTGGGCCTCGCGGCGAAGGGCCCGCATCTCCGCGAGCGTGCGCTTGACCGCTTCGGGCTCGGCAGGCTCGAGCCGAAAGGACGCATCGGCGACGACCTCGCCGGCCCCGAGCGCCGACCGGCGGTAGGCGAAGCCGAGCTGCGCGGGACGGCGGCGCTCACGCCCGCCGGCGCTCACGATCTCCGCCCACTCGAGCACCCGCGACAGGTCCCCGCCGTAGGCGTTGGCGTTCATCCGGATCGCGCCGCCGACCGTCCCGGGGATGTTGACCCCGAACTCGAGTCCGGTGAGGCCCTCGCGCGCGGCGTACGCCGAGGCCTGGGGCAGGCGGGCGCCCCCGCCGCAGCGCAGGTGCTCACCCTCGCGCTCGATCGTCGCGAGCTTCCCCTCCAGCTTCAGCACAAGTCCCCGAAAGCCCGCATCGGCAACGAGCAGGTTCGACCCCGAGCCGACCACTCCTACCGCGACCTCGACGCGAGCCGCCCAGGCGAGCAGCTCCTCGAGCTCCTCGGTCCGTTTCGGCCGAGCGAAGAAATCGGCGGGGCCGCCGGTGCGTACGGTGGTCAGGCGGGCGAGCGGGAAGTCGCGCTCGACGGCGGCCGGCGGGTCGGAGGTGCTCACCCGTCGCCCACCAACGCGTCGGCGAGCTGGTCGACGTCGCCGGCTCCGAGGGTGAGCACGGCGTCGCCCGCGCGCACCTCGTGGCGCAGGAGCGCTTCGGCGTCGGCCATGCGGGGGGCCCAGTAGACGGGCCTCCCGCCGGCGGCGTCGGCGGTGGCGGAAGCCACGAGCCACCCCGAGACCCCCGGGTAATCCTCGGCGCGCTCTCGGGAAGGATAGATCTCGAGTACGACGGCGAGGTCGGCGAGCGCGAGCGCCGCGCCGAACTCCCGGGCGAGGTGGCGCGTGCGCGAGTACAGGTGGGGCTGGAAGCAGGCGACCAGGCGGCTCGCCCCGAGCGTGCGGGCGGCGTCGAGCGTGGCCTGCACCTCGGTCGGATGGTGGGCGTAATCGTCGTACACCTCGCCCCCGGCGGCGGTCCGCCCGCGCGGCTCGAAGCGCCGACCCGCTCCACGGAAGCTCGCGAGCGCGGCGGCGGCTTCGGCGAGCTCGAGCCCGGCCTCGCGGCATGCGGCGAGGGCGGCGAGGGCGTTCAGCACGTTGTGGCGACCGGGAACGGAGAGCTCGACGCCGACGCCCTCGACGCGGAAGCGGGCCCCGAGCGGGAGGAGCTCGACGTCCTCGGCGGCGAGGTCGCCCGCGCCGAGCCCGAAGGTCACGGTCCGCCCGCCGGGCGGCAGCTCGAGCGCCAGTCGTTCCCACACGATCCTCACGGGCGCGCGGGCGGCGAACGTGGCCATCGCCTGCTCGAGCTCCGCGGTCGAGCGGTAGGTCGCGTGGTGGTCGAGCTCCGCGTTGGTCACCACCGCGACGTCGGGCGTGAGCTTGAGGAACGAGCGATCCGACTCGTCGGCCTCGACCACGATCCACCCACCCTCGCCCCACGCGGCGTTGACTCCGCTCGAGCGCAGCTTGCCACCGATCAGGTACGCGGGGTCGCGAGCCGCCTCGACGAGGGCGTGGGTGGCCATCGCCGCGGTGGTGGTCTTGCCGTGGGTCCCGCTGACCGCGATCGAGCGCCCGAGGGCGGCGATCTCGGCCAGGAGGTCGGCGCGGTGGAGGACGCGGGCGCCGCCGGCGCGCGCGGCGGCGAGCTCCGGGTTGTCGTCGGGGACCGCGGTCGCGCGTACGACCTCCGCCCCGGGTCGCACGCCCTCGGCGGAGTGCCCGATAACCGGCTCGACGCCCGCCTCCCGCAGCCTCGGCAGGTAGGAGGACTCGGCAAGGTCTGAGCCGCTGACCTCGGCGCCGAGGGCGCGCGCGACGAGCGCCAGGGCGCTCATTCCGGCCCCGCCGATGGCGATGAAGTGCAGTCGCCGTCCGGCGAAGGCCGCGGTGCTCATGGCGCAGGCAGGCTACCCGAGCGGTCAGCCGCCGCGGCGCGGCGGAGGCCTCCCTTGCGCCTCCCTCCGCCTTCCGGTCCCCCCCGGGTTTGATCGGGAGGTCGCCGGGAAGGACAGGCGCAGTCCAAGACCGCGAACAAGAGGAGCACCAATGCCCTGGCAAGAGCTCGAGCCCCGTCAGTTCCCCGCCTTCGACAAGGAGCTCGACGGCATCTCCAAGCAGACCATGGAGGACCACTACAAGCTCTATCAGGGCTACGTCAACAAGACGAACGAGTGTCGCAAGATCCTCAAGGAGTTCGATTACTCGGAGATCGAGGGCAACCAGGTCTACTCGCCGCTGCGAGCGGTCTCGGTCGACTACACCTTCGCCCTGCTCGGGTTCAAGAACCACGAGCTCTACTTCGGCCACCTCGGAGGCGACGGCGGCGAGCCCCAAGGCCGCTTCGCCGAGATGATCGGCGGGGAGTACCCCGGTGGGGTCGACATGTGGCAGCAGGCCGTGCGCAAGGCGGCATCGGCCGCGCGCGGGTGGGTGATGGTCGGCTACGACCTAAACGACGGATCGCTGTTCAACTACATCATGGACACCCAGAACCTGTGGGCCGTCTACAACATGGTGCCCGTGCTCGCGATCGACGTCTACGAGCACGCCTACGTGCGGGACTTCGGGGGAACCCCCGACGGGCGCAAGGAGTACGTCGAGGCGTTCTTCCGCAACCTCGACTGGGACCATGTGAACCGCCAGCTCGAGCAGGCCGAGGCCGCGGGCCGCGCGGCGAGCGAGCCCGCGCTCAAGGAGTAGCTCGCGTTCGCAGGAGCGGGGCAGCCGGCCTCACGGGTCGGCTCGTCCCGCCTGCGCGGGCCCTTCGCGGCGCGCAGACGCTCGGCCGAGTGCGTAGGATGCCGCGGTCCATATGACCGCCTTCGAGTGCGAGCCGAGCCGGCAGCCCGACCACATGCGTCTCTCCCTCTTCGGAGAGTTCGACATGGCGGGAGCAGGGCACTTCGAGTCGGCGCTGGACGACCTCGAGCGCGACCGTCCGCAGCGCATCGTGCTCGACCTGCGCGGCCTGACCTTCCTCGACTCGACCGGCCTGCGAGCGCTGCTCGGGGCCGACACCCGCGCCCGGGAAGCCGGCCGGCGGCTCACCATCCTCCAAGGGCCGGATGCGGTGCGACGCGTGTTCGAGATCACCGGCCTCGAGGGTCGGCTCGAGCTCGTGGACGACGAGGGCTCGCTCGCGCCCTAGTGACCACTAGCTCAGCTGACGCCGCGCGCCAGCTCGAGCCAGACCCGGGTGCGCCCGTTCGCGTTGACTCCCCAGCGGGCGCTCATCCGCTCCACGAAGTGCAGCCCCCACCCGGAGTCGTCGGGCGAGTCGGGCGTGCGCGCGGCGGGAGCGAAGCCGTTGCCGCCGTCCTCGACGATCAGGAGGATGCGATCGGCACCGATCGACACCTCGAGCAACACGCCTTGCGCCGAGTCAGCCTCGGCGTGGCGGACGCTGTTGGTCACGAGCTCGGTGACGAGCAGGCGCATGTCCTCGAGGACCTGATCCTCGAGCTCGCCCTCCAGCTGCTCGAGGGCGTCACGCGCCTTGCCGGCGGCCTCGACGTCGGGGTCGAGGCGCAGCCTGAGGCGCCGTGACGCATCGGGCGCGGCGGCGCCGGCCGCGTGATGGTCCGCGCCCGCGGGAGCACTCCCGAGGCTCGGCACGCGCCCGCCGTACCCGCCGCTCCCGGTCATCAGGGAGGCGGTCATCGGGCAGTTGTTCCCCTTCGACGCCTGCGAACAATCATTCGTCGAGCCGCTCCCCCGGCGCCGAGCTCGCCAGCCGCAGCCTCGGGACCGCCCCCGGAGGCGAGCCGAAGCAGCTCCTCGGCGATGCGCTCGGCGGCGTCGGGCCGCGCCAGGACGCGTGCTGCCCGGGCCATGCGGTCGAGCCGTGCCGGGTCGGCGAGGAGCTCCCCGACCTCGCGAGCGAGCCGATCGGCGTCAAGCACCGAGTCGGCCACTACGGTCGCCGCGCCCCCCGCCGCCATCCAGCGCGCGTTCGCGCTCTGGTGGTCGCCGGTGGCATGGGGGTAGGGCACCAGCACCGCCGGGAGGCCGGCCGCGGCGAGCTCGAAGATCGAGCCACCGGCGCGCGCCGCGGCGAGGTCGGCGGCCGCGAGGGCGTCGGCGAAGGGCTCGATGTAGGGATGGAGGCGATAGTGGGAAGGCGAGCCGAGCTCGTTCAGGCGCGTCGCGAGGGTTTCGTAGTCGCGCCGCCCGCACGCGTGCAGCACCGAGAGCTCCCTCGACGGCCGCGCGAAGGCCTCGACCGCGGCCTCGTTTAGCGAGCGGGCGCCGAGCGAGCCCCCGAAGATCAGCAGGCACGGCCGGCCGGAGGGCAGGCCGAAGCGGGCCCGCGCAGCCTCGCGGTCGGCGCCGAGGGTGGCGGCGGGAATCGGGCGGCCGGTGACGAGCCGGCGACCGGGCCGCGCGCTCTGCTCGGGCGGGAAGGCCAGGAAGATGCGCCGAGCGAGCGGGGAGAGCAGCCGGTTGGCGAGCCCCATATGACTGTCGGCCTCGCTCAGGGCGAGCGGGATCCCCAGCAGCGCGGCGGCGAGGCCGACGGGCCCCGCCACGTAGCCGCCGCCGCCGAGCACGACATCCGGGCGCAGGCGGCGCAGAAGGGCAGGGGCGCGGGCGGTGGCGAGGGCGGCCAGGCCGACCGCCCGGGCCGCGCGGGCGGGATTGCGGCGGTCGATGCCGATCACCCGCAGACGGTGGAACGGATAGCCCGCCGCGGGGACGAGCTCGGCCTCGGCGCGCTCTCCGCCCACGAAGCCGACGTCGGCGCCGCGCTCGCGCAGCGCCGCCGCTACCGCGAGAGCGGGGACGACGTGGCCGGCGGTCCCGCCCGCCGCGATGACGATGCGCGTCACGCCTGGTCGCAGTCAGGCGGCGCCGGCGCGGCGGCCGGCCCGCTCCCCTCGCCGCCGCGCGACGTCGGCCGAGCGTCGTCTGAGGAAGGCGACGTCGTCGTCAGCGTCCGTCACGCGTGCCCGATCACCGCGCGCGGCGATGTTGAGCAGCAGGCCCATCGCGGCGAGCAGGACGATCATGTTCGAGTTGCCGTAGGAGATGAAGGGCAGCGGTACCCCGGTGATCGGCGCGAGCCCCATCACCGCGAACAGGTTGAGCGTCGCCTGGGACAGGATGAGCGCGGTAACGCCCGCACCGAGCAGCTTCGTGTAGCGGTCCCCGGCGACCTTGGCCGCCCGCAGCCCCGCGTATCCGAGCAAGACGTAGAGCGCAACCACGCAGCCGATGCCGAGGAGCCCGAGCTCCTCGCCGATGATCGCCAGGATCATGTCGGTGTGGGCCTCGGGCAGATAGAAGACCTTCTGCACCGACTCCCCCAGCCCGACTCCGAAGAGCCCGCCCGAGCCGATGGCGATCATGGCCTGTACGGCCTGGAAGCCAGTGTCGCCGGCATCCGCCCACGGGTCGATGAAGGCGGTCAGGCGGGCGCGCCGGTAGGGCTCGATCAGCGCGACGATCAACGCGACGAGGGCGAGTCCGCCGGCCAGGAGGACAAGGTGACGGATGCGCGCCCCTCCGGCCATCAACAACGCGCCGATGGCCGCGCAGATCACGAGCGCCGTGCCCATGTCGGGCTGCGCCATCAGCAGCGCGCAGCCCGCTCCGACCACGAGCGTGAGCGGCATCGCGAGGCCCCCGAGCGTCCGCACCCGCCGCGGCCGTGCGGCGAGCAGGGCGGCGGCGTAGAGGACGAGCGACACCTTGAGCAGCTCGGACGGTTGGAACTGCACCGGTCCGGCCCCGAGCCAGCGGGTCGCGCCGTTGACGTTGACGCCGACGCCCGGGACCATCACCGCCAAAGTGAGGGCAAAGGCGATCAGGAGGAACACCGGCGTCCCGCGCTTGACCGCGCGCAGGGACATGCTCGAGGACGCGCGCATGACGATTAGACCCACGGCGCCGTAGATCACGTAGCGCTTGAGGTAGCGCGCGGAGTCGCCCGACCCGTCGAGCAGGGCCTCGGCGGAGCTCGCGGAGTAGACCATCACCGCTCCTACGGCGAGCAGGCAGAGGGTGACCGTGAGCAGGATCGAGTGCTCGAGCGGGCGAGCGGAGGCGGCGTCGGCAGGGCTGGCCGCGGCCCCCGGTGCGCGCTGAGAGGGGCGCGGCGCGACGGGGCGCCTGAGCGCCGCAGGGCGGGCCGAAGCGACGTAGCCGCGGGGAGGCGTCATCTCCCTTCGGTTCGACGCTGGGCGCCGGAATCATCCAGCCGGCGCGCGGCGGCTCCGGCGCGAGCTACAGGCAAAGTTTGCGGTAGCAGCTGTCCCGCAGCACTATTACGGACCCCTTCCGTACGCGTGTCCCCGCCCGTGGCCGCTGAGCGACGATCGACGGGTCGGGTATGCGAGAGGCACGCCCCTCGCAATAGTCCTCAGAGGCGCCCGAGATGGTTCGCCGCGAGCCGACGTAGCGATAGCGCAGCCCCAACTCGACCAGCCGGCATCTCGCCTTGGTTCCGGCCACTCCCTTGAGCACCGGAACAGCTACGACGGGCTCGTCTCGGCTTTCGCTCTGGGCTGCCGGCCGCGGGCTCGCTTCGTCTTGACGGTCACCGCGGCAGCCGGTCGTAAAGGCCAGCACGCCTAGGAGCGTGGCGGTCAGCATCCGCCGCCAGGGGCGACGAGCGGCGGGGGCCGGGCGGCGCTTGCGGCGCTGAAGAGGAGCGTCCATGGCTTGACCTCGGGTAGGGCCTCGTCCTCCAAACCCAGGAGCGTGACCTAGTTGCGGCACCCGAAGGATGGCACGATCACGGAGTGCCTCTCGCCAGGTCGCCAGACAATCGCGGCGTGTCCGCGAGGCACCGGGCGAGCTCGCGGAAGGCGTCTCCGCGATGCTCGAAGTTCGCGAAGGCGTCGAAGCTCGCGCAGGCCGGGGAGAGCAGGACGGTCTCGCCCGGCCGCGCCGCGGCGGTGGCCGCCTCGACGGCGTGCTCGAGCGTGCCGCAGCGATGGAGCGTGACCGTGCCGTCGAGGTCGGCGGCGAGGCGGTCCTGGGCCTCGCCGATCAGGTAGCCCGCGCGGCAACGAGCGGCGACCGGGGCGCGCAGGGCACGGAAGCTCCCGCCCTTGAGGCTGCCGCCGAGGATGACGTGGACCCCGCCCGGGAAAGCCTCGATCCCGACGCGTGCGGAGTCGGGGTTGGTCGCCTTCGAGTCGTTGACGAAGAGGACCCCATCGCGCTCGGCGACCTCCTCCAGGCGATGGGGCACGCCTGGGAAGGTGCGAAGGGCCTCGCGCACGGCCTCTGGGGCGATCCCGCGCGCGAGCGCCGTCGCGGCGGCGGCCATGGCGTTGTCGAGGTTGTGGGCGCCGCGCAGGCGGATCTCCTCGGTGGCCAGGAGCTCGGAGCCCTCGTAGCGGAGCTTTCCCCCGACGCACGAGAGCTCGGCACCCTCGTCCCGCCCGAAGCGCACGACGCGCGCGACCGTACCGCCCACGGGTTCGAGCTCGAGCGGGAGCACGGCCACGTTCTCGGGGCGCTGGCGCGCGAAGATCCGCAACTTCGCGTCGCGGTAGGCGGCGAAGGTCCCGTGGCGGTCGATGTGGTCCTCGGAGAGGTTGAGCAGCACCGCCGCCTCCGGGGCGAAGGCGGTCGCGTCCTCGAGCTGGAAGCTCGAGGCCTCGCAGACCACCACGTCCCCGCGCTTGCCCACCAGCTCGGCGAGGGGAGTCCCCACGTTGCCGGCCACGACGACCGGGACGCCCCCCGCGCGATGGATCGCCCCGAGCAGCTCCACGGTCGTCGTCTTGCCGTTCGTCCCGGTCACCCCCACGAACTCGGCATCGATCAGACGCCACGCGATCTCGAGCTCGCCGACGACCTCGATCCCACGGGCTCGCGCCGCCGCCACCGCCGGTGCCGGCGCGGGCACCCCCGGACTCTTCACCACCGTGCCGGCCCTGCGGACGAGCTCGAGGCCGTCCGACTCGAGCTCGACCTCGACGCCCGCCTCGAAGAGCCCCGCGGCCTCGCGCGGGCGTCCGAGGTCGCAGCCCATGACCTCGCCGTGGGAGAGCAGCATCCGCGCCGTGGCGGCTCCCGACACCCTCAGGCCGACGACCAGGTAGGGCCCCGGCGGGAGCGGCGGCCGGTCGCTCACGTGACCGACTGCTGGTAGAGCGTGAAGCCGATCGCCGAGCAGATCGCGGCCACGATCCAGAAGCGCAGGATGATCTTCGTCTCAGACCACGCCCGCAGCTCGAAGTGATGGTGCACCGGCGCCATCAGGAACACGCGCTTGCGAAAGCGCTGGAAGGCGAACACCTGGATCGCCACCGAGAGCGCCTCGACGACGAAGATCCCGCCGAGGATGAGCAACAGGATCTCGGTCTTGGTGACCACCGCCAGCGCGGCGATCGCCCCGCCGAGGCCCAGCGAGCCGGTGTCGCCCATGAAGATCGCCGCGGGAAAGGAGTTGAACCACAGGAACCCGACACACGCCCCGACCAAGCACGCGCAGATGAGCGCGAGGTCCTCCTGGCCGCTCGTCAGGAAGGTCATCGCCGTGTAGGCGAAGAGGACGATCGCCCCGCAACCGGCGGCGAGGCCGTCGAGGCCGTCGGTCAGGTTGACTCCGTTGGTCGCGCCGGCCAGGACCAGGAAGATCAGCACCGGGTAGAGGATCCCGAGGTCGACCGTGAAGTCGAAGATACGGGTGTTGAGCTCCTCGTTGAGGCCGACATAGCGGGTCGCCATCCACCAGAGCCCGAGCGCGATGGCGGCCTGGGCGGCGATCTTCCAGCGCCCCGAGAGCCCGAGCGAGCGCCTCTTGGAGATCTTCGACCAGTCGTCGAGGAAGCCTAGCGCCGCGCTCGCGATCGCCGTCCCGAAGACGGCCAGGCTCGCGGCGTCGTACTCGCCGAGGATCAGGAACGGGATCGCGACCGCCAGGAAGATCACGAGGCCGCCCATGGTCGGGGTCCCGGCCTTGCCGGCATGGCCCTCGGGACCCTCCTCGCGGATGTGCTGGCCGAACTCGCGGTCGCGCAGGAACGTGATGAAGCGGGGGCCCAGGAACATGCATATGAGCAGCGAGGACATTCCCGCTATCAGGATCTCTCCCAGCATGGGGCGGCTAGTGGTCGGCGCCGAGAGTACGGTCGGGAATCGGCGCCGCCGAAACCGGCCGTAATCGAGGCGGCGACCACCGGCGTGCTTCGGTCTCCGGGTCGCCCCGGGCGGACGCCGCGATCAATGCGCGTCGCCGAGGACGCGCTCGAGGCCCGCCGAGCGTGAGCCCTTGACGAGCACGCGGTCGCCGGGGCCGGCGACCCGTTCGAGCAGCGCGCCCGCCTCCTCGGGGCTCGCGACGCCGTGGCGCTCGGGGCCTGCGAAGGCTTCGAGATAGGCGCGCGCGCCCTCCCCCACGGCGACGAGGACGTCGATCCCCGCGGCTCCCGCCTGCTCGGCGACCTCGGCGTGGAAGCGTCCTGCCCCCGGCCCGAGCTCGGCCATCTCCCCGAGCACGGCGATCCGACGGCGGGCCGGCGCGGCGGCGAGATGCTCGAGGGCGGCGCGCATCGACATCGGGTTGGCGTTGTAGCAGTCGTTGACCACAGTCACCCCGCCGGGAAGCTCTACCTCCTGGCCCCGCAGCGGCGAGAAGTCGACCTCGACGCGGCCGCGCGGGGTGACCCCGACCGCTCGCGCCGCGGCGACCGCGGCGAGGGTGTTGAGCAGGTTGTGGGGCTGGCGGTAGGGAAGGTCGAGCGTCAGGAGATCTCCGCCGGCTTCGATCTCGGCGCGGCCGGTGGCGGCGTCGAGGGAAAGGAGCGCGACGTCGCCGCCCGGACCGAATGTCGTCGTCTCGAGGTCGTCGCGGCGGTGGGCGTCGAGCAGCGGCTCGCTCGCCGGGACCACGGCCGTCGCCCCCGGGCGCAGGTCGCGGATCAGCTCGGCCTTGGCGGCCGCGACCCGCTCGACGGTGCCGAGCAGCTCGAGATGGACCGGGCCGACGTTCACGATAACGCCCACGTCAGGCTCGGCGATAGCGGTCAGCTCGGCGATCTGGCCCGCTCCGCGCATGGCCATCTCGAGGACCAAGACCTCCGTGTCGGGATCGGCCTCGAGGATGGAGAGCGGCAGCCCTACCTCGGTGTTGAGGTTCTGGCGGCTCGAGTGGGTGCGGCGGTGGGGGCGAAGCAGGGCGGCGAGGATGTCCTTGGTCGACGTCTTGCCGGTCGAGCCGGTGACGCCGACCACCGCGGCGCCGAGCTCCCGCCGCCAGGCGCGGGCGAGGCGCTGCAGGCCGACGAGCGGGTCGGCGGCGGCGATGATCGTGGCGGGGCCGTCGGGGAACGGGCCGACCGGCGCGCCGCGGTCCCCGAGCCGGCTCGATCCCTCGCGAAGCGCCGCGGCATGCTCGGGCCGCACGAGCGCCCCCCAAGCCCCCGCTGCGACCGCAGCGGCGGCGAAGGTGCCGCCGTCGGCCCGCTCGCCCGCGACCCCGACGAACAGATCACCGGGGCGGGCCTCGCGTGAGTCGACGATAGCGCGCCGCGGACCCGCCGCCTCGGTGTCGCCCGCGACGACCCGCCCGCCCGCGGCCGCCGCGACCCAGCCCGCCGAGCGGTCGATCACCGCCGCTCGGCCGCCGCAGCGCGGTCAGGACCCGTCGCCGCCTTTGCTCCCCGCAGCACCTCCCGCGCCACCGTCACGTCGTCGAAGGGCTCCTTGCGACCATCGGCGAACTCCTGTCCCTGCTCGTGGCCCTTGCCGGCGATGACCACCACGTCGCCCGGATCGGCCCCCGCGAGCGTGACGGCGATCGCACGGCGGCGGTCGACGTCGTGCTCGACGTCCTCTCCCGCACCCACGAGCACCTCGTCGACGATCGCCTCGGGGTCCTCCGAGCGCGGGTTGTCCGAGGTCACCACGACGCGGTCGGCGAGGGCACATGCCACGCGACCCATCAGCGGCCGCTTGGTCTTGTCGCGATCCCCACCCGCGCCGAAGACCACGTGCAGGCGCCCGCGGCAGAGCTCGCGCGCCGCGGGCAGGACGTTCTCGAGGGCCTCGGGCGTGTGCGCGTAATCGACGAGCACGGCGAAGTCCTGGCCCTCCTCGACAGGCTCCATGCGCCCCGGGACGCGCCCGGCCTCGGCGAGGGCCAGTGCCGCGACCTGGAGCTCGACACCGAGCGCGCGGGCGGTCCCGAGCGCCGCCAGGGCGTTCAGCACGTTGAAGTGGCCGGGCAGGCGGGTGGTGACCTCGGCCGACCGATCCAGGGTCTCGACACGGAAGCTCGATCCGTCGGGGCCGAAGCGGACGTCGCGCGCGCGCAGGTCGGCGGGGCGCTCGATCGCGTAGGTGACGACGCCCTCGAGGTCGTCGGCGAGGCGCCGCCCCCACTCGTCGTCGACGTTGACCATCGAGGTGCCGGGGTCGCCGCCCGCCACCTCGAAGAGCCGCCGCTTGGCCATGAAGTAGTGCTCCATCGACGGATGGAAATCGAGGTGGTCCTGGCTGAGGTTCGTGAAGACCCGGCAGGCGAAGCGGATCCCGTCCGCCCGCCCGAGCTCGAGCGCGTGCGAGGAGACCTCGAGGGCGCAGGCGCGGTCGCCCGCGTCGACCATGCGGCGAAAGCTTCGCTGAAGATCGACCGCCTCGGGCGTCGTGCGCTCGACCGGCTCCTGACGACCGCCGATCACCGAGGTCACGGTGCCGAGCAGGCCGCACGGCAGCCCGGCGGCCTCGAGCAGCGCCCGGACCAGGTAGGCGGTCGTGGTCTTGCCGTTGGTGCCGGTGATCCCGACGACCTGCAGCTCCCCGGTGGGGTCGCCGTGGAAGCGGGCGGCGACGGGCCCCATCGCGGCCCGCACCGCGGGGACGAGGACCTCGGGCACCCCGAGTCCGAGCGACCGCTCGCACACCAGAGCGGCGGCCCCGCGGGCGACCGCCTCGGGAGCGAAGTCGTGTCCGTCGGCTCTGAAGCCCGGGACGCAGAAGAAGAGGGCACCCGGATCGACCTGAGCGCTCGAAAAAGCGAGGCTCGTGATCGGGACGTCGGGCGCCTCGGGCCCCATGAGGTCGCGGAGCGTCATGGGCGGGAGAGGAGTCTAAAGGCCGCCCCGGGCGCTCAGTCGGGCGGGATCCGTAAGTACGGCAGCGCGAAGGAGACGATCTTCTCGAACGCCGGTGCCGCCACGGCGCCGCCATAGATCTCGCCGCGCGGCTCGTCGACCGCGACCGCCACGAGCAGCCGCGGGTTGCGCGCCGGTGCGTAGCCGATGAACGACGCCACGAACTTGGTCTTCGCGTAGCCACCGAAGCCGTCGGGCTTCTGGGCGGTCCCGGTCTTGCCGGCGAGGCGGTAGCCGGGCACCTGAGCCTCCTGCGCGGTCCCGCCCGGCCCGAGCACGCCCTCGAGCATGCGCGAGACCCGACGCGCCGTGCGCTCGGAGACCACCCGCCGCGCCGGCGCGCGCGTTCCCGCGACCACGTGCGGACGGTGCACGAGGCCTCCGTTGGCGATCCCGGCGTAGGCCGCGGCCATCTGTATCGGGGTCGCGGCGAGGCCCTGGCCGATCGGCAGGTTCCCCATCGACGAGCCCGAGTAGTCGCTGGGGCTCGGCACGATGCCGGTCCCCTCGCCGGGAAGGTCGACGTCGGTCGGCCGCCCGTAGCCGAAGCGCCGAACCCAGTGGTCGAAGCGCCGGGCGCCGAGCTTGAGCCCGATCGTCACCGAGCCGACGTTCGAGGACTGAGCGAGGATCTCGGCCGCTGAGAGCGAGACCGCCGCGCGCGCGTGCGACTCTCTGATCACGCGGTCGGCGACCTGGATGGTGGGGGCGAGCGAGAACGGCGTCTCGGGCTCGATCAGGTCGTCCTCGAGCGCACCCGCCATCGTCACGGCCTTGAATGTGGACCCGGGCTCGTAGCTCGCCGCGACCGCGCGGTTCTGGTGTGCCGGGCTCAGCGCCGCGCCGGCCCTGTTGGGGTTCACCGAGGGCCAGTTGGCCACGCTCAGGAGCTCACCCGTCCGCGGGTCGAGCACGAGCGCCGTGGCTCCTCGGGCCGAGTAGCGCTCCCCCACGTCCTCGAGCACCGCCTCGGTGCGCTCCTGGATGGCGGCGTCGAGCGTGAGTCGAAGGTCGTCGCCGGGCACGGCGCGGCGCTGATCGACGATCGAGATCGGCTTGCCGAGGGCGTCCTTGACGAGACGCCGCCGGCCGTTCTCGCCGTGAAGGGTCTCCTCACGCGACTGCTCGAGTCCCGAGAGGCCGTAGTTGTCGGTTCCGACCGTTCCGAGGAGCTGCGCGGCAAGATCGCGCTGGGGATAGCGGCGGCGCGGCTCGGCGACGCTCTCGACCCCCTCGACCCTGAGCTTCTCGACGGCCTTGCCGACCTCGGGGTCGAGCTTGCGGCCGAGGTAGACGAAGCCCTGGTCGCGGTCCGACAGCTTGCGCGTCAAAGCCTTCGCGGAGCGATCGAGCGGGCCGGCGAGCTGCCTCGCCACCTGGGCGGGGCGCTCGATCAGAAAGGGATGCGCGAACACCGTGACCGCGTCCTCGGAGACCGCGAGCTCGAGTCCGTGGCGATCGGTGACGGCTCCGCGGTGACCCGCTACCGCGAGGTCTGAGACCTGCTGGTCGGCGGCGCGCCCGCGCAGGTCGTCGGCGCGCACCGTCCCGAGCCAGGCCGCCCGCCCCGCGGCGAGCGCGAGCAGGAGGAGAAAGACCGCGAACATGAGGCCGATCCGCCGCTCGACGAGGCGGGTCAGCCAGACTCGGGACGTATCGTAAGCACTGGGGGGCGGCCCGCTCACGGCGTCGCGGGCCGGGCCGGTGGAGCGGCAGGCGAGGGGGGGCGCCAGCGCTCGAGCGCTCGCGCCGCGCGGCTTGCATCGGCGGACCCGAGACTCAGGTAGCCGACCTGCCCGGGAGGAGCGGCCACGAAGCCGCGCGCCTCGGCCGCGCGACGGATCCGCTCGCTCGAGCCGAGGCGGGCGACGCGCAGGCGCAGGACGGCGTTCTCGCCGCGAAGCTCGCTTACGCGGGCGTCGGTGCGCGCGATGCCGCCGTTGAGCTCGAGCAGGGCCACGTTCAGGAACACGATCCCGGTCAGCAGCACCGCGATCAGGGCCACCCAGACCCGTCCGCGCAACAGCCGGTCGAGCAGAGCGGGCGCTCCCGCCACCACCGCGCCCGTCCGTGAGGGGGCGCGGCGCCGGCGCGCCACGTGCAGCGAGCGGCGGCGAGCGGCGGTCGCACGCGAGTCTTCGCCGGATCGGCGCTCGGGCGATGCCGACGAGCGGACCCGTGAGGCCGCTGAGCCCGCCGCAGCCTTCCGAGCACCTGCCGATGCGCCTCGGACCCTCGACCGGGCGACCGCCGCCATCAGTGGTCGGTCTCCGGGGCTGCTCGCAGCCGGCGCCCAACGCGCAGGCGAGCGGCCCGCGAGCGTGGGTTATCGGCCATCTCGTCACGGGACGGAGTGACTCCGCCCGAGGCGATCAGCTCGGCCTCGGGCTCGTGCCCGCACACGCAGATCGGCAGCTCGGGCGGGCACACGCAGCCGCGCGCCCGGTCGGCCAGAAAGCGCTTGACGAGCCGGTCCTCGAGCGAGTGGAAGGAGATCGCCCCGAGGCGCCCACCGAGCGTGAGGATCTCCCATGCGGCCGGCAGAGCGTGCTCGAGCGACTCGAGCTCGTCGTTCACGGCAATGCGGATCGCCTGGAAGACCCGGCGCGCCGGATGCCCGGCGCCGAAGCGGGCCGGGGTGGGGATCGCCTCGTTGATGGCCTCGACGAGCTCGAACGTCGTCTCGAGCGCAGCACGCCGGCGCCGCCTCGCGACGACGCCGGCGATCTGGCGCGCGTAGCGCTCCTCGCCGTAGGCTCGAAAGATCTGGGCCAGGCGGCGCTCGTCCCATTCGTTGACGACGGTCCGAGCGTCGAGCTCCTGGCGCGGGTCCATACGCATGTCGAGCGGTGCGTCGTAGGCGTAGGAGAAGCCGCGCTCGAAGGTGTCGAGCTGCATCGACGAGACGCCGAGGTCGAGATAGACGAGATCGGGGTGAAGCTCCTCCTCGGCGAGGAGCTCGAGCGCTTCGAGGTAGTCGGTGCCGAGGAAGCGCGTCGTGCAGGGGACCTCCCGGGCGAAGTCCTCGTAGCGGTCCGCGGCGGTCGGATCTCGATCGACGGCCACAAGCGTCCCACCTGACCCGATGCGCTCGGCCACGAGGCGGGCGTGTCCTCCCGCGCCGAAGGTGCAGTCCACGGCGACGTCACCCGGACGCGGGGCGAGCAGCTCGACAAGCTCGTGCGCCAGCACCGGCACGTGTTCCCGGGTCATATCAACCAGGATGGCCAAGGCCCTCGGCGATCTCCCCGATCTCGGCGCTGAGCTCGTCCTGGACGGCCAGCCAGCGGTCGCGTGCCCAGACCTCGAGGTAGTCGAGCACGCCCACGACGACTACGTCCTTATCGATCCCGGCGTGCTCGAGGAGCGGAGGATTGAGCGTAACGCGCCCTGCGGCGTCGAGCTCGCCCTCGAAGGAGTGGCCGGCCACGTAGCGGGTCAGCTTGCGGCGCTCGGCGCTGATCGGGTTGAGGTCGCGGAGGACCTGGTCGGTGAAGGCCTCGAACGCGCTGGGCGGCCACAACCAGATGCAGGGTTCGAGTCCCTTGGCGAGAACGACTCCGTCCGAGAAGGCGGCGCGGAACTTCGGCGGAACGTTGAGCCGGTTCTTGGCGTCGAGGGAGTAGTCGAAGTGGCCGCGAAACGCCATCCGTGCCTCTGGTCTCGGTCATGGGCAACGAAAAAGTGAAGGCTCCGGCCGAGGTGGCTGGGTGGGAGGAGCCCTGCCACCCCGGCCCGCAAAGCAACACCACTGTAGCCCACTTTCCCCCACTTTGCAACACAGAGCTCCACAGCGGGTAACGAACCCCCCTCGCGGCGCTCGGCCCGGAGCTCGGCGCAGCGATCTCGGGTCGTCGATGGCCGGTGCTCTCGGAGGAGCAAGGCCGGGTCGCTGACCCCGATGCGTGGACGCTGCACGGCCCGTCGCGGCCGCCATCGCGGGACAGGCGCCTCGGGGCGCTAGACCGAAGTTCCCTCGGTCGGCACGCAGAAGTTCGCGATGACCACCGGGGATTCGGTCCGTCCTCGGCTGTCGGAGTGGTGACTACTTGCCGGCGAGTT